>Ga0315901_10000509_pt1 | contig 58263 bp, 107 predicted proteins | sample LakEriMetagenome_10_FD_203761 | JGI IMG/M metagenome (GOLD analysis project Ga0315901, IMG submission 203761) | Freshwater fungal communities from buoy surface, Lake Erie, Ohio, United States - Buoy 2 MA116 | ecosystem: Environmental > Aquatic > Freshwater > Lake | place: USA: Lake Erie, Ohio... | reverse complement strand
GTACAAGAAAAGCTCTTGACAGGGCGTGGCGTAACGAGTATGATGTATAAATAAGACAAAACAAATATCCGTGGGTCCATGCTCGGGACTAGATTAGGATAAGCCATTACGATAAACCTACGGCTGTTATGCAGCGTGGGGTTGACAGCGGGCTTATACGCTGTATAGTAGTGCTAATCTATGGGGGATAGCGTCCTCACCACGACCAATACAACCAGTAGCTGTCACCCCTGCGAAAGCAGCGTAGGCCGCTCCAAATCGGAAGCGTGGGAATACATGCAATGGTTCCCTGTCTGGTGCGGATTATAGGGATGGATCGTAAATATCCCGCTGGTTTTTTTCTAAAGAAGTGGTATTGACAAGCCGATAATAGATAGTAGAATACAGGTATGGCGAATGTAGTTTAACTGGAAAAACACTCTTCATACAATATATTATATGATTAAGACTTGATGGTTCGAATCCATCCGTTCGCCCCCTTAATACTAGAATGTGCAAAGCATGACTAAAGAAGAAGCAAATATGAATATCGTAGAGCGATCTAGTGGTTATTGGGTTGTGGATAATGATGGAGTTATTGATGGGCCATTCTATACCACTAAAGAGGCTAAACAATATATTGAGAAACAAAATGTTGTAGTATTAAACGCTTTCAATATTAATGACTCTTACACAATAGAGAATAAGAATGACGAAGAATGAGGCTATTCTTAAGATTCTGAAAGTTTTAAATAGCCGTATGGCTGTTATGAGCAAACCTATGAGGGATGAGGCATTTGCATTAGCATTTGAGCATGGTATAATGGCTAAAGATTTGATTGAACAGTGGACGAAAATAGCAGAGAGGGCGTGAATATGAAGTGGCGAAGTGGACAACCTATTGATATTGGCTACTATCTTTGTGCTATTGTTGATAGCAATAAGCCTACTGAACTATATTGGGACGGTGTTTCATGGGGTTATGGGGATAGTGAAAGTTGGGAAACTCTTGATAGTAATGAAGTTGCCTATTATATGTATCTTGGTGATATTCCTATGCCGGAGGGTTGGTAATGGAGTGGAATAGTTCTCATAAGAATCCACCCAAGGTTGGCCAGAAAGTTTATTACTTCGGCCCCAACATTGGCCTGTGGATTGGTCACTATTCTTACGAAGAAAGATCATTCACTCCACACTATTATGATGAGAATGGTGTGAAAGTGTATGAGGAAAAGGTGATAGAGCTTTGTTCTCATATATTCACCAACGTCACCTTTGGAGTGTGTGACGCTTGTGACGCCCCATTCTGGCTTCCTTACGACGAGGAACGGGCCAAGAGTTGGTGTCCCATAATTCCGAAAGAATACACACAAAATTTATACGATTAAAGGTCTTGACAGGATATGGTCGATAACGTATAATATGAGCATGAAACAGAAACCACTACACGCCGAAGTTCGATTTCATCTGAGCAAAGGCCAGCATTATATGCACTGGCAAATTAAGATCATGCAGGGTAGGAAAAAGGTAGATGTATACTACTATAATCCTAACGAATATCAGCTAGAGATGATTGGTTGCAAATTGGTGAATTATCCCAACAAGGCCAAGAAAGTACATAAGGCTGGCGTTCACGATGTTAGTGGATGGGTCAAGTGTGAAGAAGTTAGGCCGATTAAGAATATTCCAGTTGACGATCTAGAGAAATTGTATTATAATCCTATTCGTGACCCACACTGGCGACGAGAGAGCGATAGCAACGAATTCGTGTGGGATGATAGCGAATACTCTACACTGATTACTAACGACAAACAAGTTTACGTTCTGGAGGAAAGAGTATGATTAATGTTGGCATGACGATTCGTGAGATGGTGTCGCTGGCTTCTAACTCCAGTTGCACTGGTGATCTATACGAGAGGATCATCAAGGCTCTGGAACTGGCTACTGGTAACGAGAAGTTACTGGTGGCTTGTAATGGCGTGGCCTATAATGGTCAGTATTGGGATCAGAAGATTCCTGCCATTAAAAGCCTGCGGTTGGCTACCGGTATTGGCTTGAAGGATGCCAAGGATTGGGTTGAGGAAGCCCAAAACTACAACAAGACCATGTTCACCAAACCTCTTGACCCAGAGGTTGCACACAAACTGTGCGAGGAACTGGGGAGGTGTGGTTGTTCGTGCTGGACAACTAATGCTTGAGACTCTCCCTAACTCTTTATCCCATAAGGATTTAGAGCTAGCGGGGCGGGCCGCTCTCGCCATAAGTCCTTACGCCACAACAACTTATGACGAATAAAATTTTTTTTCAAGATTGTGCTTGACAGGGTCGATAATAGATGTATAATCGTCGTAGTAAGGTTGATAACACTAACTTTTGATAAGGAGTTGATTATGCACAAGTTTTCTTTTACGGTTGATATTGTGACGGATTCGCCGGTTGGTATTGACATTGATGCTGTTCGTGGTTCGCTTAATGCCGCTGTTGACGGTATCGGTAGCATCCACGCTGTGCATCGTCAGGTCAAGTCTGACGTTCTGGCAGAGCAGGGTTATAAGGTTTGGGCAAAGCGTGTGGCTGGCGTTAGCCTTGCTGCCCCGAAGCCCGTCAAGGCTCCGAAGGCTCCGAAGGCCGTGAAGGCAGAGGTTCCTGCTACGGTCGAGGCTTGATTTTCTAAAGACTAGAGAGTAGAATACCGATATACCTTATAGGCGGTGGAAGTCGAAAACGCAACTGGACGTTAGACCAGTATAGGTATATCACACTTTCACTAATTAGGAGATTATAATGGGTCTGGATCAGTATGCTTCTACGATTGACAAGGAAGGTAATAAGACTGAAATTGCCTACTGGCGTAAGCATCCTAATCTTCAAGGTTGGATGGAAAATCTGTGGGAAGAAAAGGGGCGTCCCGGTTTGCCAGAGGATTACGAGTCTAATATGATGGGCGATTTCAACTGTGTTCCCCTTGAATTGGATTTGGACGATCTGGCATGTTTGGAGTCTGCTGTTTCTAATAATGAACTTCCGTCTACTGGAGGATTCTTCTTTGGAGATAACAGTGACGGATACTATAAAGATCAAGATTTGGAGTTTGTTCGTAAAGCCCGAGAGGCTATTGACAACGGACTAACTGTAGTGTATGATAGCTGGTGGTGATATTGAAAATAACGAGGAACAAAGAATGAAGATTCTTGGCTTGAATGACGATACTAAGTACGGTAAGGTTGTTAGTATCGCGGCTAATGGTGTGACGTTTGTGTTGAATGGCAAGACGGCTGTGTATGCCCTTGCCGATGTTGAGAAGATGTTTACTAACTAAGGGAGATGATTATGTCTAATAACTTTGCTAGCCTTCGTAAGAACCGCCATATCAAGTGCAAGTATCCGCTGCACGGCAGTAAGAATGTGCTGAAGTATCACGTTGGTCGCATTGAGCGTGTTGGTACTGGCCCTAATGGCCGCTATGCCGTGGTTCGTGCTGTGGATCAGACGGTGCGTACCCTGCTGTGCGATAAGATGATCGAAACGCACTGCTATCGTTGATTCTCCCTTGACGATGCGGGTGGTACATGGTATAATGCCTTGTATCACCCGCTTCACGGGGCGAAAGGTAAGCCGGTTGCATCCGACACTCTTATAAGGTGTTCATAGGTAGGTTCGACTCCTACTCGCCCTACTGTGATATGTTATCATTTCACCTAGGGAGTATCATTGCTAGAACTCATGATTATGATTGTTATATGGAGTATGCTGTACCAAGATAAATAAATCGGGATAGTTTGTGTTATAAATTAAACCAATATCCTCTCACACTTTTAAACGGTGCCATATTATGAACGAAGAACATATAGCAACATATATCTATGACGAGCGACTTGATTATGGCGTATACGAAATATATGCTGTATATGATTCCATGGTAGATCGTGATAACAGAAATGTTTCCTGGCATGATATATATGATAAGAATGGCGTATGTGTAAACGAGGGAGATCCTTGGTACGACATGCCAACGTGGAAACAGGTGTTTGATATATATTATATGGAGTATGTGAATTGATTAAAGTTAATGCTAATAATAAGATGGATATTGTTCGCTCATACTCTCACGAAGTATTGGACAGTATGGATTGGGATTCTCTATATACCTTTGCTTATGAAACATTGGTAGAGAAAAACGAATTATTGGAATCCGAAGTTCTCGAAAGAGAAATACTTGCGGTTTATCCACATCTCTTAGAAGATTGAACGTAAGTCCTTACGCTGCCTATATTTAGGAACAGCGGGGCCGGGGCGGCTCGCCATAAGTCCTTATTCCACAAGGGTTTAGAGCTAAAAAGAAATTTCTAATGCTGACCCCTTGACACGCCGATAATGTATAGTATGATAGGGGAACAAGAGTTGATGATCCCACTTTAGGAGATTGATGATGAGCTACGATAAACTGGTTATTGCGTCCGATAAGAGTCAGGGCGATTTTGTGCGTACCCTGCAAGGCCAAACGGGCGTTGGTTTTGAGAAGGGAACGCATGTTCATAAGGATTGGTGGTCTAAGACTAAAACCTACGAACAGGTTATGCAGGATGCTCACGTTGCCGTTGAGAATCGTGAGGATATTCTGGTTGAGACTAAGAGCATCTCTTGCGTGAGCGAGGATGGCGAGTTCTCTTTTAAGCTGCACGATGGGCGTAAGTTTCGCCCGACCGATCATGCTATTGAACAGTTCAGCGTGAGGGCTGGCGTTACCAGTTCTTCATTCCTGCGTGAGATGCGTAATATTGAGGGGTTTGATTCTCACGATGCTAATACTATGGCTATTGTGGGTAATAATGCTCTGCGACGTATTGACCAAGATAAGAAATTCCGACTCCGTACCTATACCGATGGTACTTGTCGTGCTTTCGTGACAGATCAGTATGCTCCGGTTGATAATCGCTGGTATTTGGAAACCCTCGCGGAGTTTATTCCCGGCGGTCGTTTCAGTCACTGGCGTGGCGATGAGGATACTATCTATGGTAATGTTCTTATCCCCGATACTATCATGGATTATGGTTCTGACGATAGTGACTATGGTGGTATGATTAGTGTTGGTAATTGCGAGATTGGTACTCGCCGCATTAGTCAAACGCCCAGCCTGTTTCGTGCTATCTGCATGAACGGTTGTATCTGGGGTCAGACTACGGGCGAAAAGATTCGTCGTGTTCACCGTGGTAATATTGATCTTGTTAAACTTAAGATGGAAATTGCTAAGAATATCCAGGATCAGATTCCGCTTCTTGCTCCCGGTATTAAGCAATTCCTCGCTACCCGTGCTATGGAAACTGGCAAGGCTAGTGTTAAGGGTGTTATCGCAGCGGTTTCGTCAGATTATAAACTGTCGAAGCGTGAGGCTACAGAGTTCCTTGAGCAGTATATTACTATGGAGTCTGAGCATCGTAACCTGTTTGGTATTATCAACGGCCTGACCCGTGCTGGCCAGAAGTTTGATAATAAGACTTGGGTACGGCTTGACGAAATGGCTGGCGGTCTGATGGAAACCTCTGCTAATAGCTGGAGTACCATCCTGCGTCGTGCTGATACTTACACTGATAAGGACTACGAAAAGATTTTCGCTCTTACAGCTTAAGTTATAAAGGGAAAGAGCCGGTCACCATCATAAATACGTCATCGGTGGTGGCCGGTTTCTTTTTCTCTTATTCGTCCTAAGTCCTTATGCCGCAAGGGTTTGCGTCAAGCGGGGCCGGGACCATTTTCCATAAGTTATTTATTTCCAAGTACTTACGTCAAGTCTACGTAAGTCCTTTGATCTCAAGAGGTTGTGTCTAGAGTGTCGATATGGTAGAATGGAGAAGGTTCAGTTGTGAAGATGGGTAAGATAGGTAATCTACACAGGCTGGGCAAGGGGGTGTACAACCCCAACCAAAAGGTTCAAGTTATTGCAATACAGTCAGCGAAAATAGAGGTTTTATGTTAAATACTGTGAAAGGATTTCCAATGACAAAGATTGAGGATTGGGGCATTACTCCTTGTGATATTATTTTCAATTATGTAGAGAAGCCCAAGGATTATATAGGGTGCAAAAGTATTAATGTATTTGATAACCGCTGGCGGGTCAACATATATAGTAAGCGTATGGTAGAAGGTATAGAAGGTAAGATCATTAGTAAAAGTTATTTTATACATATGCATAATCATGAACTTACCATTGTCTCACCTTAATATATAAGATCGCCACAATGCTGATAGTCAGCGACTTTTTATATTGTAGTTGACACCAGGGATATGACGATGTATACTGTACTACTCAAATCAATAAGATCGCCCAGATACTCATAGTCAGTGAAAGGACTATATGAAACCAAAACGTGGACAAAAGCTTTGTAAGAATTGTAATCAAATCAATGGCGCCCGATCTCACTCTTGTAAACATTGTAATCATGCATTTGTAAGTGGAGCCACCTCTAAAAATAAGAAGGTGAAGAAGCCCAAGAAGGTAAAGAAGATAGAGTATATAGATGATTGGAGAGAGTTGGCTAATGGTGATCGTATAAAGGTATTTGGGCGGTCTGGTAACTATTATGTTGGAGACAATGGTGATAAACAATATTTTACGGATTCTGGTATATATATTGTAAAGTCACAAGACTCTAAGGGCTTGGTGGTATATGGGAACGAGGGCGGATTCGGGTATATTTATATGGGACCAGAAGAACAGTCCCAGTATATTCCTAATATGTATAGAGCGCCCCATAAGATAGCAAAAGTCAATATTCCAGCCCGTGTGTAAAATCACACCTAATAACATGAAATATTAGGTTTAAACGGGTTTATTACTAAAAATAAGGCCCAAAACGCGCCAAATTCAATAGGAGATTCAACATGGTCACAAAGAAAGAATTCATAGACTATATGACAGAGATGCATGGAGATGATAACGATTACTCTGATCTATATAAATCCTTTAAGACACTATCTAAAATAAAGGACAGTGGCCAAATAAAAGAGCTTCGTGACCTTACTAAAATGGATAAACATAAAAGATTGCTATATAGACACGCCCTAGCATCTAATGGGCGAGAGTATACACCATCCCAAGTAGATCAGTACATGAGTACCATAGAATACGCCCTACTACAAATAGACGAAAATAACTAAATATCCCTATAAGGCCCACTATACTGGACTAACTATCCTATAGTGGGTCTTCCTATATACATACATCCATACATACCTATCCATACTACCATACCATCCATAAGGAAATGATAAGTGAGTAATTATATTTGTGGTGAATTATCCAGGTTTAAATTCACAATATATTCCCTACCCATCTTTCTTCTATTGTATGTAGTACTACTATGTATATGTATTATGTTATATATCTTATTTTATAGTGTTAAATGTACATTAGACGTATTGGATTAACTACCCGTTTTTAGACCATTTTAGGTGTATAATACTATGTGGAATAGTGGTAAACAACCCACAGAAAAAAGGATTATAAGATATTAAAAGGGAGAAAAAACCACAAAAGGGAGAAAAAATGGCAGACATTAAAGAAGAAATGGACGTAGTAATAACAGAATTAGAGAAGCTAGGAGTGAGTCCATCTAGCCATTTAGATCCAAATGTAATAGGATTGGGCGATGTTGTAGAGAATGTATTAAAGACTTTTGGTATTACTGAGGAAAGATTCAAAGAGTGGTTCGGGCTTAAAGAGTGTAATTGCACAAAAAGAAAAGCTTATCTAAATAGTTTGTTCTCTTGGAAAAAAAATCAAGGTTGACAACGCCTTTGGCCGATGTATAATACATTGGGAGAAAGGCTATGCTACACGTAAAACCACAAAAATTTAACAGTGTTCTTGTGTCTGCGGATTCCCAAGAGGAATTAGGTCAGACTTTCATGAGATTTCAAGAATACTATGAAAGCCCCAATGAGAACTTTAGAAGAAATATATTCACAAGGGGCAAATATCTTAACTGGTATTCTCAAGAATATGGTGGTGACACTTACCACCTAGATTGGTCTGGCTTTAACTTTCCAAGTTATATTTTAGAGCCATTTAAATGTGGCCTATTTGATCCTCTAACAGATCAAGAATCTAGCCTCGTTAATCTATTTAAGTATAGAACAGATAAGTTTTATATTATAGGGGCTAATGACGATAGTACAATTAGGCATGAGTTGGCTCATGCTCTGTATTATTTTGATAGCAATTATACTCAATCTATTAACAATATATTCTATGCCAATAAGCAACATATTAGTAAAATATCTAAGTATATTCTAGATAAAGGATATCATAAAGATGTTTTATATGATGAACTACAAGCATATATAACGGATAATGATAATCAGTTTATTATTGATAACACGCCAAAAGATTTATTGCAAAAAATTAACACATTGTACAAAAAATACGCACTTGACAACTAAACTAGGGATGGTAGAATACAAAAATGAAATACGGACTATGTTGCATATCTATTAAGCTCCAAGAGCAAGATATTAAGTTTCAGACGATGACATACAAACGATTCTCTAGCCTACCTAGAGAAGAGGCACTATCAATTCTTGGCGACCGCATATATAATAATATGTGCGTTACCAATGAGATAATCAAATATTGTGCCATAAATGATTATTGCTACCGTATTAGTAGTGACCTATTTCCTCTCATTACATATGATGAGGCTAATATAGAGCTTACAGATCTGCCAAATTATGACGATATTGAATATAGCTTTGACGTTCTAGAGGACACTATAAAATCTAGTAATATTCGCATATCTTGTCATCCCAGCGAATTCAACGTATTAGCCTCAACCAATAGTGCGGCAGTCGAAAAGACTATTACAGAACTTAATTTTTATTCATCTTTCATGGATCGTATAGGTTGTCCAGCAGACTACCGATCTCCCATAAATTTACACGTACATAATAAGAGTGGCGACCATGATACCATTATTACTAGATTTCTCTCCAATTATTCTCGCCTTGATGACAATTGCCGTAGCAGACTGGTTATTGAGAATGACGATAAAGTAAATTGCTGGTCAGTTAAAGAGTTGACAGAGATATTTCATCCTGCTACAAATATACCGATCACGTTCGACTACTTGCATCATACCTGCCATCCAGACGGTTTGACTGAGGAACAGGCTATACTGGCCTGCCACGCCACTTGGGGCGATTACAAGCCCCTATTCCACTACAGCGAGAGTAGGGCTGGAAACAATCCAAGGGCACACGCAGACTACGCATATAATACTTTCAATACATACGACTTAGACTTTGATCTTGACTTCGAATTAAAAATGAAAGACAAAGCTATAAGCAAGTTTATACAGGAGATATCATATGTATAATGATCCAATGGTGCAAATAAAAGACATTAGAAAAATGTCTAGACATATAGGAAGGGATGTTGCTCACAATATGGATATCCCACTAGATGAATTTAGAACATATATTAAGCCTAAAGAAGTAAGATCACTTATTAGACAATACTGCGTAGAAAAAAATGGAGAATATCTTATTAATGCAATGATATTGCAAAAGATATTTAAAGAGATTAACGATTGGGTATTAGGTATAAAATTATGTAAAATGGCATCTAGCGGAGATTTAGCTGCTAGTTGGGACGAAGATAAGAATTGTATGGTTTTTGGTAATCTAAAGGAGATATAAATGGCTAAGAAGCATTATAAGGCACCAGTTCATCAAACGGGCACATCAGTTACTACTAAAACTCATTTTGGTAGCACTAGCGACATGGTTGTGGATCATAATCAATATAAATACGTTGAAGATGGCCGTCCCGTTGTTCTCAATGAAAAGGTTGGGGCAATACTTTGTAAGGATGATAGAGGGTTCTACATGACATTCAAGAATTATATAGACAGCGGACTTGCTGATCCAAATAGGTATTCTAATCAATTTATGAGAATAAACATTGTGAAGATTGAAGAAAATGTTTCAAGCTCTTGACAATGGAATGTCGATAAGCTAAAATACATACGAGGAGAAAATTACTAAAATGACTAAAATGACTTGGCGAGAACTTAAGAACTTTATTAATAAACAGGCTAGAAATAATAAACACTTTCTTGAAGAATCTGTAAATATTTTTGATTATTCCACTGGCGAATTATTTGCTGGTGGCCTTACGGAGCTTCTAGTTGAAGCAACTGAGAACATGGATACTGGATGGGTAGCATATATCGCTATAAATGAACAGGAGCTAGAGGATGAAGAAGCTAAGGAAGCAAGTATCGATTGATTTTTTGACTCACTGCAAAAACTCTATTAATGATCTTCTTAGGAGTAAGATTCCTCAATCAACTAAGCAAAAGCTTTGTATTATGATGGAAAAACTGCTTCAAGAAACAAAAGAGGATGCAACATACAAATACCTTTACTGGAATAAGTATGGTCAGTTAGATTGGGACGAAGCAAAAACTAAGGGAGTATATAAAGAGATTCCAAAGTCTTTTATATATGGTCCAGACTATGATGGTAAACCAGAGTTTGTAAGCGATATACAGGGCGAATTTTCTAGACACTATAACATAGGATAAAATTATGACTAACAAATATGAAAATATTGATTTTGATTTTGGTTGTCCAAGTCGATTTGATCTTGAAGATGCTATTACGAAACAGATGGAGATTGTGGATAATCTGAATACAATTATGGAGAATGTTATTGAGGGTGAAAATGTTTGTGAAGATCCAGATTATTTGGTAAATACTCTGCAAGGCATTGTTAATCTACATGAAATGAAACATGCTAAGCTTTGGTCTGTATTTACAGCACTGTTTCGACTTGACGAACACAATGGTTCGATGTATACTGAGACTGTTGATGATGAAGACACTAATTAGGAGGATTGAAATGGTTAAAAAAAGTAAGTCTGTTAAGATAGTTCTTTGTGATCCACCAAGTAGTATTTGTGACGATAATGTTTTTATGGTAAAGAAAGTTGTAAATACTCTAAATGTAAGGGTTGGAGAATATATTGATGCTGATCTTGTGAAAAAGTGGATCGTAAATAAGGATAATTGGACAATAGAGTTTGTTAAATGACAGATTTGTTATAATGCGATATGATATGTAAACGCACTCACGGTGGTGAAATTGGCGAAACACAGGGGACTTAAAATCCCCCACATTAGAAACACTGCGGGTTCGAATCCCGCCCGTGAGACTATATATCAAAACGTTTTAAGTTTACAAAGGAAAAACTATGCCATACATAAAAGAAGAACGACGAACAAGCCTGTATCACTGTATTGATGATATGATAAACTGTATTAAACATAATATTGATGCAGAAGGTAAAGAGCTTACTAACGATCAACTGCTAGAGATTTGTGGAGATATTAACTATAGCTTTAGCAGAATAGCGGCTGGTCTAATGGGCAAGGTTTCTTATCCCAAGATTGCTATAATAACTGGCGTACTAGAAAATATTAAGCAAGAGTTTTATAGGCGAGTAGCCTCACAATATGAAGATAGCAAGATAGTATCTAATGGTGATATAAAAGAATATAAATATATTTGATATTAATCTAATGTAAAAAGACCGTGATCATATTCCCAATGACAATTTGGACATAATAAAATTAAATTGTTTTCATCATTTACTTCCGATACCAATGTATAAAGTTCAAAACTTTGTATTGGTTTAATATGTGCTACTTCAACATGTTTATCGTACCCACACTTTGTACAAATTTGTGTTTTATTTTTCATTACAGCCCTTGCTCTTGATCTTACTAATGCCCAACAAGACGATTTATGATGCTTATCATAAGCAACCTGAGCCAATGTTTGATCTTTAGAAGTGTCCTTGCATTCTTCACATAGCATTCTACGTTTTTTATAATTAAGATCAATACCGCACTGATTACATTTAGAGTATTTTTTGACAGTTTTTTCCATTGGTTTCATTTTTATTCTTTTTGTATTTCTATTATTAAAACTAGCCGCACAACTCCTACTACAAAAATTATTTTCAGTTCTCATAATCTCTGCTTTTGTTTTTTCGAATGTTTTTTCACAGTTTTTGCAATTGACTTTCATGCAGTAGCCTCTATAATAGTTAAACGAGTCTCGTTGTAGCCGCCGTGGGCCTTCTAAGCCTATGTCATTAACATGGTGGACGGATGACTAGGGTTCGACTCCCCAACGAGATATTAATATATACACAAAATGGAATAGACTATCATTTCTGTAGGTTCGATTCCTCTTGGGGCTATTGTAAGGTATAATTATGAAACAAGAATTAATGGATCAACTAAAAAAAGATTTCCCCACTCTGAATTTCACATATTGTGAATGTGGAGATGGGTGGTATGATTTGATTCGTATGGCAGCGGAAGAAATGGATCATAGGTCTAAGCAAGACCATAAACAATATCAATTTGTTCAGATTAAAGAGAAGTTTGGTGGACTTAGAATATACTGTACCTCATATAATGAATATTTGTTTGGATATTTTCGTGCGTTAGAAGCTATTAGTTATATAACGTGCGAAGTTACTGGTAAAAGGGGCAAGCTAAGAACAAAAAAGATAGTAAACGGGGAATTTGTTAATGCTTGGATGCAAACACTATGCGACGAAGAGGCAGCTAAAGCTGGATATGTATGAATATAGAAACTGCAAGCCTGGAAAATGATTTATATGATTCTGAAACGATAGTTTCTAAATGCAAAAATAGCTATGTTTATAGTCAGAACTTATACGCAGCACTTTGCAATAATGTATTTAAAAAAGGCGATCAACCTTGGAGTTGCTCTTGGAGATATGCTGGCGGAATAATATCTGATATACAAGGCTCTGGAGACTACTTAAATTGGTATTGTTCTGGCATAGGCAGCGGATTAGAAGGTTGTGTAGGAGAGGGCGAAGTTACAGATGAAATACGATTAGATTTAATAAAAATAGGGTGGATAGTAGCATCTTGAATAAATCTTTAACTTACAATATTTTACATCTTAGTTTCTATTTTAATGTTCTACTTGGAACTATCATGAATTTTATGGACGATCCACAACATAGTTTTCCTCCTAATATGGGTTGGATAGTTATACTAGGTTTACTATGTATTATTCATAAGGACAATAACCCGTGAAAAATAAAAATACTTATAATGGTGAAAATTTCGTATTTCATCTATTTAATAATGATGGTGAATATCTTATAGGTATGGGTAGTGAATATGTTTATCCTTATGCTAGTAAGGAAGATTTAAAGGGGTTGGCCGAATTTATCCTTAAGTATTTGGAGAATAATTAATGGTCAAATGTAATTATTGTGATTATGAATATGAATCTCTAGATGATTTAGGTAAACACTTAAATGCTACGCATACTAAATGTATTTGTGGTAAAGTTTTTGATAATAGACAAGACAATTATGCTTTATGTGATGAATGTATGAAAGAAGATAAGGAAGTGGCCGATTTTATCTATAAGTATTTGGAGAATGAATAATGGAAGTTTTTATCATTATTGGAACAAAAGAGAATGTTTATCAAGATATTATTGGTGGAGACTTTACACCTCATCCAGACAAAGAAATTGTACGAGTATTTTCTAGTGTAGACCGGGCGAGGCAGTTTGTGGCTAACTCTAAATTAGTCAAACCAACGAGAAAAGGTTATGGAGATACATCATACTATCGTGGTGGATATTATGACATGGAAATTGAAAGTCATATTATAGACTAATATTTGGAGAATAACTAATGTCGCAAAATAAACAAAAATATTATCGCACAACTATTACTGTTGAAGTATTGAGTGATTTTCCATATTCTGTTTTGGATTTGTCTCAAGTAGATTATGATATTAAGTTTGGAGAAGTAAGCGGCCAAATTAGCGAACAGTGTGAAGAAATTACTAGAGATGAAATGGAACAGGCTCTTATTAAGCAGGGGTCTGATCCAGATTTTATTTTCTGTGGAGAATAAATAATGAATACTCGTAGAGAATTTTTTCAAAACAGCCTATTAAGTTTTGGTATATTACCACTATTTAATAAGTTTGATTTTAGTAATAATGATCTTTTGCCACGATGGGATGTTGCAGCAAAAGTTGTCGAAAGTTTTATTTTAAATATGGATTATGAAAACATAAAAACAAAAAACTCCCGTATATATTCTATTGATATTTGTTATGATAATATGGTAACAGATGATAAAATTGGAATTTATGGTTTGGGCTTTGAAGAGAATAATCCTATATGGGTTGTTGAATCAACAGAAGTAGATTGGCTTAAAAAATACAACGTATCAAGTTCTCATGTTGTTAATGCAATATCTGCTTATTATCTAAAAAATGGATTTTCTAAATCAGAACCAATTATTGGATCTAATAATTATGGATCAAGTCAATGGGGCGTAAGAGTTTATAAGGAAAATAAATAATGAACGACAAACTCAGAGAAACCGTCCAAAATTTTCTTAATGATCATGTTTCGGTAGAAGTTATCGAACAATTAGAAAACATAGCGATAGAATTGTATCAGAACATTAAAGAGATTAAAGAATGAATGATCTTGATAAAAAGGATTTACTAGAACTAACACATATTATTAAGTCTTCAGCCAATAATATTGGTTCTTTAAGTATCGGTCATCATATTGTAATAGACGCCATAGAAGAAATTATAGGTTGTACTGATGCTATTATTGAGATCGTTGAAAATAAACCACACAAGATCGAAAAAATGTTTTAGTCTAAAGGTTGCTCTTGACAACTGCCGATAACACTGTATACTGTTGTATACCCTTTGGAGAGATATGATGAAAACTAAGCAAAAGCCTAAGATGATTAGTGTTGAGTTTTATTTTTTGTTGGATGATTATACTTGGAATACTAATTTTATTGATGTTCCAGAAAATATAATACATGAAGAAAAAGAAATAATTGATTGGGTATACAAAAATGTAAAACTGCACAAAGACGTTGCTATTATTGGCGTCTATAATATCCCGAGTGAGGAAGAAGTATGAACTACTATATTGAAAAGCATGATATGACAATTATTCTGGATGCTTTGGAGAATTTAGTTTTGAGTATGAAGAATAGTGAGGCATTTGGGTTGCCTAATCGTAGACCATATTCTATTGAAGAGGTTGATGGTCTTTTCCAGAGTTTTGATAATAGTTTTGTGGAGAATAACAATGAGTAAAACCATGAACGAAAGTGTTGCGTCATATATCTATGAACCAAATGTAGATTATGGAATCTATACGGTATTTGCCTGCTATGATAGCATGGAAGATTACGATAATCGTAAAGTAAGTTTTTATGATGTTTATGACAATAGCGGATTGTGTGTTAATGAGGGCGAACCATTTTATGAGTTTCCTTCGTGGCAAGATATTTATGATTACTATTATCTTCCATCTATTAGAGAAGCCAGCCAAGATCATCCTAGAGATTTGAAATTTATGGAGAATAATCAATGAAACAAAATATTATGAAAAAATGGGTTAAGGCTCTGCGATCTGGCAAATATAAGCAGGGTACTGGAACTCTCAAACAATTTAATAGCAAGGGACAGGCTCAACACTGTTGTCTTGGGGTGCTTTGTGAGTTGTATAATACTACCATGAAGAAGAACAAGAAAAAGATTCTACCTGAGAAAGTTTATGATAATGATAGTGATTTTTCTCATGGATATTGTAGATTTGGTGGTAAGAAAGAGGATTTGCCAAAAGAGGTTAAAGATTGGGCTGGTATGAATGATAATCTTGGTAGATTTTATCTTTCAGATCATTATGAATATTTGGCTGATCTTAATGATTGCGGAAGAAAGTTTAAGACTATAGCAGATATTATTGAGAAAGAGTGGAAAAATCTATAATGAAACCAGTGAATATTGATCCCGTTCTTTTTACTATAATTTTGTTGATTGCTCTGATCTTTATAGTGGCTGGGCCATTTATTCAAATTTGGGCAATTAATACATTATTTAAAACTTCTATTGAGCATAGTTGGCTTAATTGGGCTTGTGTTATGATACTTAATAGTAGTATTAGTGCGGCTTCTTATAGGGGTAAATAATGGTCAGATTTAAAGTATTTCATCCTTTTAACCTAGTAGGAGTCAGAACTCCTAATAAACTATATAATACTGATGATGTATATGAATATGGTTTCTCATTAGACCTAACTACAGAATTATATTTCTATACATACGATTGGGGATATGGATTAAATTTTCGTTTTCTAGGTTTCGGGTTGGAAATTTGTAAATATGGAGTATAATAATGAAGGTAATGCTAAGATTTGATCTGCCAGAAGATCAACACGAATATGATGTTACTATGCAAGCATCTAGAACTCAATCCTTTTTGTGGGATTTTAGTCAGCAGCTTAGAAATTGGTATAAATATCACAATGATTTTACTGACGCTAGTGATGCCTTGGACAAGATACGAGAAGAATTTTATAGACTATTAAACGAACACAATGTAAATATAGATCTTTAATTATGATATCAGATAATACAGACGGCGAATCGTTACCAGATAGCAAAATTCCTTGGTATGATAATGAATACGAGGGAGTGTATAGTGATGATCCAGAGAACGGCTATCCTTATGACATGGGAACAAAGGTGCAGGAATGAAAACTAAAAAACATAATTTTAACTGCGATGTTAATGGTGGTATCATGGTTACTTCTGCGTTACGCTATGCTCTTGGTCGAATGACTTATGTGCCGGGAGCAGTTCAAGACTGGATAAAAAACCATTGGGATAGTTTAAATTCTAATACCAAATGTGTTGTTGTACGAGATGTTTTTGAATACTTGTATGATGAATTTAAGTCAAGTGGTATGTATGAATTACCATTTGGAGGATATGATGTTAGAGAGTGGGAAAAGTTTGCTATTGACAGATATTGGCTGTTAGATTACAATGAACGCAAATACATTGACGAAGAACTGAAAAGTCGAGCCAAAGATAGTAAATGGCTAAAGAACTGGATGATTCCAAAAATATACGAAAATCATAACTATGAACTTTGAACAAGCAAAAGAGTTATCTTTCCTAGTAGAGTGGAAAGTTGATGAATGTTTTAGTGGGCCACAATGTTGGTGTAGAAGAATTGTGCCAGTTAATCCTATTCTATATAATGACGAATATGAAAATTTTGGTAAGACTTTGGTAAGTACAGAAAGTGAAGAGTATGAGATTATACCCGACGCTGCTATAGATCAAAAAACCGCCGAATATATTGTGCGATTGCATAACGAATATCTGCAACAAAATACAAGCATTTCTGACTCTATACAATCAATATTAAAACAACCTCAACTAAGTGGAGATTGTGGAATATCACAATAATTTAAATGTCATGGAATCACCGTGTCGTTCGTAGATTTTATCCTAATACTCATATGGATGATAGTATGTTATATGAGATATATGAAGTCTATTATAACTCTGACGGAACTATAAACGCAATAATGGGAGAACCAATAAGAATACGAGAAGAAAGTATTGACGATCTACGACAAACGGTCGAACGATTGACAAAGTGTTTGGAACAACGTATAATTGACTACGATACACTACAGGAAATTAAACCATGACTACCGGCTGGAAATATCGTATCGTTAAAAAAGAAGACAAATATGGATTATATCCAGTATTTATTGACGATAACCAAGATGTTGTGAACATTCATAATATGCCAGTTTATCTAAAGGATAGTATGTTGGATTTACAAACAGTGCAAGATAAAGCAGGAATACCTCTTCCTTCTTTGATGAAAGAGGCGTGGGATTATCCTGTTCTTGATTATAATACAGGAGAAGAAATATAAACAGGTGAATTAACACCGACCTTTGAGTTGATCGCAAGGGTAACGTCCTAGAACCTCTAGTGCGTCTATTTGTAGGGATTTCCCTCTCGACGTATTATGTTCAATAATGGGGGCGTTTTCAATACAATAAAGGAAAATTATGAATACTTTACTTAAAATACTAATGAGTGGAATATTTGCCACAGGAGTCTCTGTGATTCTTATGGTTCTTTATTGGTTTGCTTGTTATATTCTCATAGAGCATTTTAAATACAACTATGGTAATGAAAATTATTGGGTGTTCTCTCATTGTTTTGTTATATTAATACTTTCTTGGATACTCAGCTTCGGATATTTTGCTGCGACAATAGGGGATAAACTGTGAAAGGCCCAATAATATATTATGAGATTAAACATATGTATGGTACTGATTTATCTAGCACTAAATTAGCTAGTGAGTTACGTCATAGTGTGTTAGAAGAAATTAATCTTGGTTTTAATGTAGAGATTGATTTTAAGGATGTTCGTTCTATTACTAATGGATGGGGTAGGAATCTAATAGGTGTTATAGCTAAAGAACGCGGATCGGACTTTGTTAAGAATCATATACTACTTACTAATATGAATAAGGGTGTGAGAAAAACACTATTAGAAGGTGTTGAGGATATATTAGTATGAAGTTTGAAGAATTTGTATCTAAAGTCGATGATACATTCATGAATCATCAAGCGTCAAGGTCGGGGGGGAAAATTTCTGCTGCTAATCAGTGGAGATATGGTCAGACTATTATGAATGTATTGTGGGATGTTTGGCCGGAAAAACATAAAGAACTTGTGGCGTCTGAGTCTGATTGTTTTTATGATAATAAAATGGTTACATTTGTACTAGATAAACTAGAGAAAGAATGGCATGAATAGTTTTCTAAAAGGATTTTTCGGTCTATTTGATTGGATGAGTCCAAAAACAGTAGATGAAACTATCAATGATCTTGACAATCAAATGCAGGACTTGTAGATCGAATGGGTTGGGGACAATATAAAAAACCTTCGCCTATGAGCGGTTGGAATAATGCTTGTGATCTTAATAGAGTATTAGAAGCTGAACAAAGTTTAATGAACGAGATTTACGGATATAATTTTAGAAAAATAGTAACTAAAGAATTTCATAAACCTCTGGTAAAAGATCCAGCAAGAAGAAGAGTCAATAAATATTTATGAATCAACAAGATATAAATAAACTAGTATTAATACGAAAACTTCTCAAAGAAGCATATGACCATGTGTTTGAGAACGATAGTGATGTTGGACACAAAAGCCAAGAGGGGCATATTAGTTTAGAATTTGGCAATTATTGGGAAGATAAGAAATGCGAAATGAAAATTACTAGCATTACTATTTATAGTTATGTTTTTGGTAGTGTTCGTACTCACTGTTATTATACTCTTGATGAGGCACTAGAAGTTGTTAAGGGTTGGCATAAACAGGAAATGGAAACAGATTATGAGGAACAACGCCGACTTGAAAAAGAATATAATAAAAGACACCCTCAAGGCTATTTAATCAATCCAGATATTAAACTAGATAAGGATTATTGGGGAGGGCCGAAGATTGAATAATCTAATACAAAAGTGGATTATATTCCACCCAACGACACAAAGTTTTATTACTGGTAGTCCATTTAATTATACTAAAGATCCTAATCTGGCAAGAATTTATAACAACTATTCTGATGCTATTATGGCTTGTAACAATCATTACAATAAAGAGTTTGGCGAAGGACATTATCCCATAGAATTACGTTTTCATTTTAACATTGATACCTTAAAGAAAAAAGAAAATAATAATGGAACTAACTGTTGACGAAATAAATGCAATATACTGCTGTATATCATTTGCTCAAGATTTGAGAGATGCTTTTGACGAAGGGTTAGTAGAAGGTGGATGGGACAAGAATGGAGATTATCAATCTAACAGAGATTGGCTAACTAAAAATATAGTAGTTGCTTTAATGGCAACACATAAACTTTCTAATCTATTAAATCATTAAATATGATATTCTTTACTAGCGATTTACATTTGGGACACAAAAACATCATAAAATATTGCAACAGACCATTCTCTGATGTGCATGAGATGAATAAATCTATTATAGATACTATAAACACTACTGTTGGAATAGATGATTCTCTTTATATCCTCGGTGATTTTGCTTTTAGAGGTAAAGATCCTATAGAGTATAGAGAAAGAATAATCTGTAAAGATATTCATGTCCTAATAGGGAATCATGATCGGGAAAAAGACTTCGTTAAACATCTAATATCATCAGAAAATTCCTATGGATTTAGCAGCGTTCAGCCTGTTAAAGAAATAATATATTGTAATCAAAGAATATATCTTAGTCACTACGCATCTAGAGTCTGGCCCGCATCTCACAAGGGTAGCTGGATGCTCTATGGGCATAGCCACTCTAAATTAAACGAAGAAGACAAAAATTCTAACAGAAAAACTTTAGATGTAGGTGTTGACAATACGATAAACTATGGTAAGCTATTTGGAGAGCCGTGGAGCTTCAAAGAGATACAAAAACTACTTCATTCAAAACCAATAAATCAGATTGAAACATGATAAAATCTCTGGCTGATAGCATTAAGGCGGGCGATATAGTTTATAATGTATTTATGCAAAAGCTGGTTGTTGGTTCGATAAGCCAAGAAGACGGTGGCTTGGTCTTTACTCTTGTTGATACTGGTTTAAATACTCATTACTATTCATATGAAGATATTTATTTTGATGATTTGTATGGAGAAAGCGATGAGGAAAAGTCGTGGATAAATTGGGCAAAAAATAATAAAGACTTTGTGGAAACCTTCGACCATTTATCAACTATCAAATGGATATACCAACAAGGTTTTTCTGAAGGTTTTGTTTATCGTCAAAAAATATCTTACTCAGAAATGATGCAAAAATAATGATAAAATCTAGATTTAACTATTGGTCATGCTCCAAATTTGCCGATTGGATTAGAGGAACACCAAAACCATTTGCACTAGAATGGAACCAGTGGGCAGAGTGGAAAGGCGAAGTCAAGACTAAAAATCCTATCAGATATTGGTTAGCAGAAGAAGGTCTTGATATCCTGCAAGATTGTTGGATGTTTCCATCAGATATATATAACGCTGTTAGAATTTACGTTAGAAATAGATGGATAGATCAAACCCACATTATTAAAACTGGCCTAAAACCTGGACATTACCACGAAATAGACACTAAAATATTGCATGGACTATTTAATGAACTTGTAGATTACGTTGAAGGCGAATTGGCTCATACAATGAAATCATATGAAGACCGCGATTATAAGTTTATCAAGGGGAAATGTAAGCAAGCAGGATTAGATCATCTTGACTGGGCTTGTTCGCTAACATACAACGAAGACTGCGGAATAATGGAAGGTGATAGGCGTTATGGAAAAATTACACCACAAGCAATTTCTGCACAAAAGGTTAAAGAGCTGTATATTTGGTGGACAAAAATAAGACCTATTAGACCAGAGCCATATTATCTATCTGGAATGTCACAATTTGAAGGAAATGAATTCTTTAGTAAAAAATCTAAAGAAGAAATAAAGTCTATGCACAATATGGTTAAGCTTGAAGAACAGTATGACAAAGAAGATACTGATAAACTAATTGAACTTATCAAGATTAGAAAAGAGTTGTGGACATAATCATGGAAGAAAAAAAACAATTTATTGATATTAATAACGATCTTTCTTTAGAAATTCAATTTAATCCACTAGTATCAACCAATCCATTTTATTTAAAGATATACTCATGGGAAGGATCATTTTCTGCTAGAATGTCAAATAAAGATTTGATAAATTTAGCAGAGTCTTTGTCAGATTTTGCATTTGACAATGCTAATACTTCATGGTATGATCAAAATAGTACAGGTATTCCTAGACTGCTTCTTAATCAAAGAAATAAAGCGTTTCATAAGCTACAAGAAATTAATAATTTGTTAGATGAAGCGGCAACCATCGTAAGTAAACTTCAAGAAACAATACAGAATGAAGAACAAGCTGACACTAGTGGGTGACGTTCATGGAAAATATGATCGTTACCACAAAATAATTAGACAAACAGAGTATCATCCATATACTTTACAGATCGGTGATTTTGGATTTAAGTATGATACCCTAAAGAATGTAGACTATACTAAACATCTAATTATAGGAGGTAATCATGATAATTATGATACTTGTTATAAGTACCCTCATTTCTTATATGATTACGGTTACACTTCTATTAATGGAGTAAAATTTTTCTATTATCGTGGAGCATATAGTATTGATCGTCAGTATAGAACAATTGGTATTGATTGGTGGGAACAGGAGCAAGTATCTATAGATCAATTCATGAAAGCTAGGGAGCTTTATAGAGAAATAAAGCCAGATATTGTTATTACTCATGATTGTCCAGAGAGTATTAATTATCACCTGTTGCCACCTGGAGCAACTAGATATCAAAATCTTACTGGTTGGGCATTAGATGAATTATTTAGAATACATCAACCAAAAATTTGGCGATTCGGACACTACCACAAAACGTGGGAAATGACTATTAATGGCACTCACTTTAAGTGTTTGAACGAGCTAGAGACTGAAATTATTAGTTGAGCCGAAAGGTTGAGGTCGCGGGTATCCTCTTAATCAACTTCCGTAGAGTTTGGCGACAGCATTTTCTGTAATACTGAAAGTTGCTGCCTTCTTTATATCGTTAAGGTATAATATGTTGTGGCAGGCATTTGCAGGCCAACCCAATTATCACTGGTGCTAAATTTCAGCTAATGTGGCGGAAAGTTAGAGCCATAGATACAAACTTTATCTATGGGGTGATTTATGGAAGGTTTTAAAGTTACTAATTCTAATCGTGACGAAATCCAAGTAAAATACGTTGATAGTATTATAGCTCATTTGGATTTTATACAGATTCGCAGTCTTCTAAGGGACTATCTTCATAGTGAAAAAGATAGATATTCCAATGAAGATTTGGCAGATGAAATAAGATCACGCGACCCAAGAATATGCAAAGATGTTTTTGGTAGAGTTTATCGTCACAATAAAGAAATTGAGGTTCTATCATGAGACACTATCATATCACAGATAGCAATAAATCTTACATTGTTAGAAGGTATTCTGATTATATAGTTTCAAGAATGGACAATCTAGATATCTTTAATGAATTCAAAAATTATCTTTTTAAAGAAAAGATGGAATATCCCAATGATACTCTAGAAGATGAAATTAATAGGTTATGTCCAGAAATACTTGAAGATCACTTTCCAGAACAAGTAATAGGAAAGGGGGCAGAATATGCCAAGAGTATTTAATAGAATATTAACATTTAAAATTGAGGGTGAGATTTATGATCAGTCTACTAAAGCAGAAGATATAATTAAAAACTATAGTTGGCATTATAAAGACTATAGCGACGGTGGGGACAAGTTATTTATAGTAGCTGAACATAAAGACCATCGCGGAAGAATAACAAAGATTACCAAGATGCCAAGTATCCAAAAAACTAAAAAACCGGATACTGAATACTTTGTGATCTAAAAAGGTTAAAGCCCGTGGCGTCCATTTTACGATAACTAGAATGGGCGTCACGGTGTATATATATAAGGATATTCCTTTAACCTTGGAGGGAACCATGCAAAAGAATAGTATTATTAGTGTTTTATTAATTTCTTGTCTAATATCGATGGCTTCCGTATTTGCCAACGATAGCGATTATAAGCCAGTTTTAATAATGTTCTCTGCCGATTGGTGCAAATATTGTCAGGTAGCGAAGAAAGATATTAACAACGACAAGGTTCTATCAGAAGTTGTAAAAAATTACCAAGTAGTGACCGCAGATTTTGATGTTGACAAAGATCTTGTAGAAGGGTATGATATTAAGAGCATACCAAGCTTTGTGACGATCAAAGGAAGAACGGTAACTAAAAAGGTTGGATACAAAGGACCAAAAGACTTAATAAAATTTTTAGAGGAAAACAAATAAGGGGGCGAAAGGTATCGACAGATAGACGTAGGTATAGATGGCATCCACTGGTTGAGCGACCGGCCAGTATAAAAGTCGCTTAATGTTAGTTGGCGAAACTCGTTTCGCTCTCGCTGCCTGACCTAGTTAGGCAAGAGTGTGGTAGCATGAACCATATCGACCAATCATGCTGACTCCGATAATCGGATATGGTAGATTCGCCAGACATAAATGAATATGATGATTGTACTCAATCTGACTCAGATAACTCTGATAGTTTTGTTAATTGTGCGATAACGATTAACTAAGGATGTAGAAGTTTATATTGAAACTAGACTGGACGCGATTTTCGAAGATCGCCGCCTCCACCACATTTAATTACTATGGATAGTTATCATCTTGGATATTTATTAAATTACAGTCATATTATTTTCCCATTATGCTTAACGTTTTATGGCATCATATACTGCATATTGTATTTTCAACTAATCAGTGATTGACAAGTTATGAAGATATGCATATACTGTAAGGAGACAAAACAATTTGATCAGTTCCCAAAGCATTCTCATTCTAGAGATAATTTGGATAATAGATGCAAAGAATGTGTTAAGCAACAAACGGTTGTGCGTAAAAAATTATATCAAGATGCTCCACCGAAACCAAGTGTTTGCGAATGTTGTGGTAAAGAACCTTCTAAATGGTGCTTAGACCATGATCATACCGATGATAGCTTTAGAGGCTGGCTTTGCGACAAATGTAACACTGGAATAGGAAATCTTGGCGACAATTTAGACGGTTTGATTAAAGCTGTAAATTATTTGATATCTAAAAGTTTTTAATTTGAGAAAGGGCTTATATGTATAATCTTACTATTCAATATCTTCGTCAGTCTGGATACAAGGTTGGCGTTTATCACCACCGTAGAAAGACCAAAAAGGGAACTGTTTCCCCAAAGGGCGGAAAGACTATTCTTGTTATTGATAGTCCAAGCGGCCAACATTTCGAAGGAATAGCAACTTGTTCTAAGGAAGATAACTATAACAAAAAGCTCGGAATTAGGATTGCTCTTGGTCGATCTGGAGTAATAGATTATATATGACAAATGAAGATTATGATATTGATTTAGAATGGAATCATGGCGTTGGGGAGGATGATGCGACAATGCTAGGATTAAAAGAAAAGATTAAAACAGATGAAACTGGCAATATCAATGAATCAAAACTTGGACTGCAACAATGTCTGTCACAAGATAAATAATCTCATACAAAACTATATAAAAGAACACAATACCGTTGAAAATAGGCTCTTAGTTATAGAAATAAAAGAAGTCTCAGATTTTGATAATATACCAAAGCTTGAGGTAATTAACCAAGCTTAGAATATAGGTGTATACAAGTATGGTCTTTTCCATACAGGTATATATCTATGTTCAAGTTTTTAAAGCAGTTTTTTCATAAAACAGACGAAACAGCACGTTCTCCCAAATGGAGAAGTGTTAGAAATGAACACTTAAAGTTAGATCCAATATGTAGAGCTTGTGGGTCAGACGAAGATTTAGAAGTACACCACATTGAGCCAGTTCAACTTTGTCCAGAGAAGGAGTTAGACCCTAATAATTTAATAACTTTGTGTGGCAAACACTGCCACTTTGTTTTTGGCCATTTAATGGATTATAAAAGTTGGAATACAAATGTTGTAGAGGATGCAGCAACTTACTATTCTAAACTCAAACAAAGGCCACGCAAATGAAAACCTTTAAATATATTTTAGGTATTATTTTAGCCTGTTCCACATTATTAGGTATAGCTGGCACAATAGACCCACTAACAGACGATTCAAAATATATAGAATATGGTAAAAAATTTAAATATGTTTATAAGCTTTGCGGAGTGTCAAAAACTAACGAAATGTTCTGCGGGTCTTGTGTAGCCATTGGTCCAAGGTGGGCTTTAACAGCGGCACACGTTATTGATGACGTTAAAATATGTGGCATAAGCGAAGAAGCAAATAAACAAACAATATTAGCATTAGAAACATTTTCTCACGAAGATTATAATAAAGACTTTGGTTATGGAGATATAGGCTTAGTTTATCTATCAAAAGATTTGGATCTAGATTTCTATCCAGAGTTATATAGTAAAGAAGATGAAGTTGGTAAATTGTGCTGTATATCTGGATATGGTTTAACTGGAACATTTTTAACTGGACAAATAAAATCAGATCAGTATAGGCGAGCAGGATCAAACATAATAGATAAAGTAGATAGACACTTATTAATATGTAGTCCAAGTCCATCCATAAGATCTGGTAGAACGCAATTAGAATTTTTAATAGCTAGTGGAGATAGTGGAGGGGGATTATTTATAGATGGAAAACTAGCTGGTATAAATTCTTGTGTAATGCATAATACTGGGCAACAAAGATCAACATATAATAATGAGGCTGGTCACACAAGGGTAAGTAAATACGTAAAGTGGATTAAAAAAACAATGTCTTCCAAAGAAATTACCTTGGAGCTACCAAAAAATAATTGACAAAACGCTTGCGGCGGGTTAGAATAAAGGGACAACAGGAAAGGAATATTATGCTAGTTAAATTTGTAAGCTGCACTCCAGATGCAGAAAAGCTTATGGCCTATTGTGCTAGAGTAAGTAACCCTAGCAATCAAGGCTCTGATAATTACTCTAAATTGCTTAAGTATTGCATCGACCACCAGCACTGGTCTATATTTGAACAGTCTTTTTTAACTCTAGAGTTGAATACCACAAGAGGTCTTGCTGCACAAATTCTTCGGCACCGTAGTTTTACTTTCCAAGAATTTAGTCAGAGATATGCTGACACTACCTTGCTATCAGAAGATATACCACTATTTGAACTTCGTAGGCAAGACAATAAAAATAGACAAAATAGTATTGATGATATTAGCGACGAAATCAAGTCAAAGTGGAATACTAAAATTAGAGAACACTTTGCTAAAGCTAAAGCTATTTATGACGGCATGCTTGAAGATGGCGTAGCAAAAGAGTGTGCTAGGTTTGTATTACCACTGGCCACTCCAACAAGATTATATGTTAGTGGCACTGTTAGATCGTGGATTCACTATATACAGCTAAGAGAAAAGAATGGTACACAAAAAGAGCATCAAGATATAGCTCTAGAATGTAAGAAGATTTTTTGTCAACAATTCCCTATTATAAGTGAGGCTTTGAACTGGTCATGACTCTAAAACTATCTATGTCTGAAAGTGATATTGTGAGAGCAATGAAGAACAATCAATTCTCTCCAGTACAAGTGTTGGCCTCTAGATTTTTCAAAGAAGATCTAAAGAACGTTGAAGCAGACAAGGATGGCATCTTTATATGGAATGATGATATTAATGACTATCAAGCTTATAGATATATTGAAGAAGATCAAGATATAATTATAGATTTCTTAGAAGAGTGGGAAGATTATGAAAATAATTATATTGATGACTTTGCGATGAGTCCAATATCATTTTCTATAGAAAAAAAGAAGTGACAGAAGAATTTTTAAAGGCATGGGCTTGACAGCGACGATAACTGTAGTATCATTGAAGCACGTTCAGTAAATTAGCACTTGTAGGAGATTAGCGATATGAAACTTCACGCCGGTTCGAATGTGATTGAGAAGTCTGGTAACTTTGAAGAGTCTAAGTTTAGCATTGAGGCTTCCTCTAAGGCATTCTTTATTCTTTCTGACGGTCTGTATTCTAATAAGGTACTGGCTGTTATCCGAGAGCTTTCAACCAATGCCTATGATTCTCATGTAGAGGCAGGAAAGAAGGACGTTTCTTTCGACGTTCATATTCCCACTCAGCTTAAGCCCGTCTTTTTTATTCGTGACTACGGTACGGGCATGAGTCATGAAGACTGTATGCAACTTTACACTACGTATTTCCGTAGCACTCGTAATAATAGTAATGACGCTGTTGGTTGCCTTGGTCTTGGCAGCAAGGCTCCATTCGCCTACTGCGACAGCTTTACTGTAGAGTCTTATGTTGATGGTACTTATCGGCTTTATACAGCTTATAAGAATGAGGACGGCAACCCCGTGTTCTCTCTTATGAATGAAACTGTAACGTCGGAGCCTAATGGTATTAAGGTTTCCATCAATGTTAATAGCTACGACATTAGCCGTTTCCACTCTGAATCCTACAAGGTTTACGAATACTTTAATACTAAGCCTAATTTTCTGGCATATAAGCCAGACTATGCAAAGACTAACAAGATTCTTGCTGGTAATAACTGGTACTTTGATGATAACCTTGATGATAACTTGATCGTCATGGGTCAGATTGCTTATCCCATTGATGTTAATCAGTTGAGGTCTAATAACGTTTCAGATCCGCGATGCAAGTTTATTGAAAACTCTAGTGGTCTTCGTATCTTCATGAATATTGGAGATGTGGACATTACTCCTAGCCGCGAATCCTTGTCTTATAGCAAGGAAACTAAGGCTAATATTCTCAATGTGTTGCAGACTATTGTAGATGAGATTGCTACAAAGATTGAGGAACAGATTGCTACTCAGCCGTCACTTTATAAGGCACGAACAAAGTACGTTCAGATTAGTAATCAGTGTTCATCTATCAATTCTGCTATGCAGTCCCTTCAAAAGTCTTTGACATGGAAAGATATGAAGCTCTTTGACAGTGTTGCTGGAGAATATATCGACGTAAAGCATGTTAAACTTACTACGCTTGAAAAGTCACGATACCGTGTGAAGATTGATGTTAAGACAGATGTTGAGCGTATGTACTTCAATGAGCATAATAAGTACTTTATTGACGATCTTAATCGCGGAGGATTGAGCCGCATTAAGCAGCATATGAAGGATAATAGCCATCACCACAGTCAGATGAATTATCTCTATAAGCTTCGCGATGGAGAATCTGTGGATAATTGCCATATGTTTTCTATCATGGGTGATGCAAAGCGTGAGGATGTTATCCTTACTTCTACTCTGCCCAAGGTAGAATATAATCGCTCTAGTACTGGTGCTGGAAGCGGTATGCCAGCGGTGCAGGCTATGGTGTACAACGAAGAAAAGGGACAGTTCGAAGACTGCACTATGAGTGTTAAGTATGAAAATGCCCACTACTTCATTGAGTCTAAAAACGAAGTTCAGTTTGGTCGATCTACTATTGACACATCATATCTGTCTGGTATCCTTAAGTTCGTTCATGAGAAGTATGCAGATGTTCTTGACGATGCCACATTCTACATTGTTAAGCCATCTGTAGCAAAGAATCGTAAGCTTGACGAAAGGCCCAATTGGCGTCCCGGTGTAGAAATTCTTTCTAAGATTTTTAATGAGGCAGTTAAGACTCATAAGCAGGATGTTATTGAGCATCAGCGACGATGCTACCTTTCGAATGGCCGACATGATAAGTGGCAGGATATCTTTATGATGACTCAGACTGATAATGAAGCTAAGAGGATTGTGAGTCAATATAATGATTATATCAAGCAGAGGGATAAAGTCAGTGCTGATATGAGTATCATTTACAATGTTTCTTGTAATCTTATCGATGTAGCTAAGATTGACTTTAGCCACGTAAAGATTGAGGACGATAGGTTTTCTAGGCGTTTCGACAATGAGATCAAGAAGTATCCCTTGCTTAAGTTGCTTGGGAATCCTTGGAATCATGAAGACAAGCTGATGGTTGCACAATATATTGACACAATTGAGAGTGCTGAGAATATGTCTAACACTCTTTGTTCTATGTAAATTAAACACTAAGGAGTTCTATTATGAAATATATTATTGCTAATGACGGTTCGGTTAGTGCTGTGGTCAGTGATCAGACCTATTCTTTTAATAAGTCTCATCCTAATTATAATAAGCTGGTGTATCATCTTAAGACTAATAATGTGGAGCATTTTGAGGCAGCTTACGATATCATCTCTCATGTAAATGCTTACTGCGAGGGGTATGTTAACTGCAATGCTGGATCATTGAATTGGGATGGTATTCAGATGCCAGAAATGTTTACTGGTACTATCTTGGATATGATTAAGCAGGGCTTTCCCTTTGAGCCAATGCTTAATTTCCTTGATAATCTTAGTCAGAATCCATCTGATCATGCCATTGTTGAATTGTTCGACTTTATGGAGCATAAGAACATGCCCATTACTTATGATGGACACTTTCTTGCATATAAGGCTGTTCGTGAGGACTACAAGGATATTTATTCTGGACAGTTTGATAATAGTGTAGGCTCCGTTTGCGAGGTTCCGCGAAATAAGGTTGACAATAATCGTGACGTTGGGTGCGGTGCTGGTCTACATGTTGGGGCTATTGATTATGCTAAGAGTTATGGGGGAATTAATCTTGATGATGATGATAACGATGGCGGAAATCGTTTGATGATCTGCAAGGTAAATCCCCGCGATGTTGTGAGCGTACCTACAGACGCAAAGTTCCAAAAGCTGCGATGCTGCCGATACGAAGTTGTATCAGAATTTAATACAATCTTTGATAAGGCTGTTCATCTTACCAGTGACGATATTTCACATATGAATCGTAAAAAGCGTAACCGCGAGTGGGTTGTTGAGGTTACTGCAAAGATGGAAAGAATTAATCAAGTTCTTTCTAAGCGTACTCGTCGTGATCTTGTTGGTGTTTAATTTACTGAACGTGAGTATAACGGGATGGGGCAACCTGTCCCGTTATCTCATTTAGGTAGGTTTCCCGAGTGGTCAAAGGGGTCTGACTGTAAATCAGATGTTTCGGCTTCGAAGGTTCGAATCCTTCACCTACCACTAGATACTAATAGTTACATAGCAAAGGATAATATGAAAATAATTAATGATACTAAGTTAGACTTTGATGATGTCTTACTCGTTCCACAGCGATCCCGAGCCGCCTCAAGGGTCTGTGTTGATGTAAATCGGCAGTTTTCTTTTTATCACTCTTCTAGGAAGTGGTCTGGCACACCAATAATGGCTGCAAACATGGATTCTGTTGGCACATTATCAATGATGAAAGCGTTAAGAGAATTTAATATCATTACATGTTTACATAAACATTATAACATTGAAGACTATCAACTAGACCCAACCGATATTGATTATGGTTGGTATAGTATGGGAATACAAGATTCAGATATTAATAAACTAGATCAATTTATTAGTAAATATTTTATTCCTAATATTTGTATAGATGTTGCTAATGGTTATACTGATAACTTTGTTAACTTCTGTCAAAAGGTAAGAGATTTATTTGGTAGCGAACCAATTATAATGGCTGGCAATGTATGCACACCAGAGATGGTTCAAGAATTAATTCTTCATGGTGGAGTTGATATTGTGAAGGTAGGAATCGGCCCAGGTTCAGCCTGCACGACTAGGTTGAAAACGGGCGTTGGATATCCACAATTATCAGCTATAGCAGAATGCTCACACGCAGCACACGGCTTAAAGAGTGAGGATAAAAGACTTGGTTTGATATGTGCTGATGGTGGGTGCAGAACTCCATCGGATGTGGTAAAGGCATTTGCGGCTAATGCAGACTTTGTTATGCTTGGCGGAATGCTGGCTGGAGTAGAAGAGTGTGAAGGAGAGTGGGATTATGAATATCTATGCCAAATAATCAATAATGATAGAACAGTTCACTCAGAATGGTGGCAACCATTAGATCCGGGGTGCGAAACAGCTAAAAGAAAGAAATCTCTAACATTCTATGGAATGAGTTCACATAAAGCTCAACACAAATATGGTGGCATTAAAAATTATAGAGCTAGCGAGGGCAGGGTATTAACAGTGGATTATAAGGGTCAAGCCTCTAATATAATAGAGGATATACTTGGTGGAATAAGAAGTGCCTGTGCGTATACTGGTGCCAACAATCTTAAGGACTTACCAAGATGTGCCGAATTCATAAAGGTAAATAGAGTACATTTTGATAGGAGTATATAATGGCTATTCCTTGTGTTATTATATCAACATGTTTATATGCCATTACTAGTTTATCGTGCTTTTATCAAAAAGACCATCCTCATGGAGTTATGTGGATGGGATATGCTTTTGCTAATTTAGGACTATTATGGTATGAATTCACCAAGCTATAAGTGGGATAAAAGATTTCTTGATTTAGCTAAACTTGTAGCCGGTTGGTCAAAAGATCCATCCACACAGGTTGGTGCTGTTATAACAGATTATAATAATAGAATTATATCTCTTGGTTATAATGGATTTCCAATGGGCCTTATTGATAACGATAGATTAAACGAAAGAGAATTAAAATATAAAATTATTATTCATGCAGAATGTAATGCATTGATGTTTGCAAAAACCGAACTAACTGGATGTACAATCTATACTTATCCATTTATGCCGTGTCCTAAATGTGCTAGTATGATAGCACAGGCTGGTATACTCAGAGTTGTATCTTATGATAATATGCCAGAAAGATGGAAGTCAGACTTTATAGTTTCACAAGACGTATTTAAAGAGTGTGATATAGATCTTACCCTATATAAAGAAGAATAATATGTCAGATGATAAACTTAAAGCTATGATAGATTTAGTAGAAGATTGTGTACAAAAAAATCAAATAGAATTATTAGCTAAAATACTAGCAAAACTACAATCGGAATATATAGAAGTTTGCGAACTGGCCACCGATGGTGATTATCAAGTAACTTGGAGTCACCAAGCGGTTTTAGACTATTTAACATATCATCAGAAGTACTAGTGTTTTTATTTCTGTTCCACGATATAACATATTGGAGGTAACAATGTCGGTAGTAGATATGGCAAAAGCCCACTTACAAAACGTTCATGCTAGGATAGAAGAACTTAAAAATCAAAAAAAGTTGATAGACGATGAAATTAACAAACTAACATCGTATATCCAAAAGGGTCTTGAAGAAATAGAAGAGTTGGAAGACGCTTCTGATAGTGAGAAAGTAAGTAATAAATAAATTAGTAATTTTTAGGAGAATAGTTATGAATTATAGTGAGTTTTTTGATAGTTTAGAGAATATTGCCTCTTCATATCATTGGGATGTTGACGGTGATAATCGGGTTGTTGCAGAGATTCAGCGTGGTGACTTTAAGGGTTTTAAGCTAAATCCAATTACTGCCCTGGCTCACAAGAAGGGTCTTGGTTTTTTCCGAAACACTAGAGAGTCAACAGAGTTTGCTGCTAGCCTACTAGGAATTTCTAGAGACTTTGCTAGAAGCGTATATAGTGCTACTCTAGCTACACATAATCATGGAAATACTCAAGTGGTTCGTGGAAGAATTCGTTCAGCTTTGGAGGTATGATAGTATGAATATTAATACATGGCTTGGTTGTGGTAGACTCACAAGAGATGCGGAACTTACTGTTACCCACAAGGGTACAACTATGGCTAAATTTCGCATGGCTGTAAATGATAGACGTAATGAAGATACTCTATTTCTCAATGTTTTGTGCTTTGGCAAGATGGCGGAAGCATTAAAGGAACATCTAACTAGAGGTCGCTTGGTAGGGGTGCAGGGAAAGCTAAAAATAGATGATTACCAGGATAAAGATGGAAACACTAAGAATTCTATTTGCGTAATGGCAGATGAAATTTCTCTTGGTCCATCAAATACTGTAACACAAGAAAGTAAAGAACAGACCGAGAAGTGATAAGATTAGTTCAGATGTGATTAGAATGGCCCGTTTGCAAGGATGCTGACGGGCCATTTTTCTTAAAGAACGGCTTGACAGTAGACGATAAGTAAGGTATACTTAACTGGTTGACATCACACTTTTTGAGAAATAAATATGCATCCATACGAAAATACCAGCTTTATTTTCATGTTAGCTTTTATTGGTTTAGTTTATTACTATGCTAGAAAAGCTTACTTTGAAGGTAAAACTATTAATTTACACAATCTAGATTTAGTCACTATGGGATACCTTGAAGATCAACCAATTATTCAACAGATTGTTGCAACAAAGCCAAGTTTTGAATCTCAACAATTGTATTTTGACTGCATAGAGGCTCTTCATGCTCTTGGTATGAAGAAAACAGAAGCAAAAAAGAAAGCTAAGTTTATTTTTAGCACCATGAGCGATCCACCGTCGAGCGTACAAGAATTTTTGATGATAGCACTTAAGAACTAAATTATGAATATATTAGATCAGTCACTTGAAATTGCGTTGTCCTTGCTACCGCGAGCCAAACAAGAAAGGCAAAGTAAGAATAAGTTCTTCCATTTTGCTTTTGGTTTTAAAAAGAATAAGCTACTTGCTATTGGGCAAAACTGTCCAGACAAAACACATACACAAGCATTAATGCTTTCAAAAAGATTTAATACAGATTTGGAGCATCCATACTTACACGCTGAGACAGATCTAATATCTAGATTATGGGGTAAGCATTATATAGATGGTAGTCTAAGGATGGTTATTGTAAGACTGAATAAGCATGGAAAATTAAGATGTAGCAAACCGTGCGAAAGGTGTGAGCAAGTGATAAACGGGCTTGGTATTTATAAACTATGGTGGAGCATGGACGATGGATTCTACAATAAACAATCTTAAAGGTACTAGAGTTTATCTAGTTGGTGCTATGGATAGAGTACACGATGGTGGTGTAACTTGGAGACAAAGAATAACTCCACACTTATCTAGCTTGGGCGTTAAAGTTCTTGACCCGTGCAAAAAAATGGTCAAGAACGTATCAGAAGAAGACGCTAGACATTGGATAGAACATTATAAGGAAACTGGACAATATCACAAAATTAGACCAGCTTTCAGTGCTATAAGGAGTGCTGATTTAAGATGCGTTGATATTTCAGATTTTATTATAGCTCATATTGATATAGATACACATGCCTGCGGCACTTATGAGGAAATAACAACTGCTAACCGACAAAAAAAGCCCATATTAGTATGGTGTGAGCAAGGAAAGCATAAGGCTCCAAACTGGATGTTTTTTATGCTTCCTCACGAACACATTTTTAGCTCTATGGATGAAATTATATCATATCTTCACACCGTTAATAGTATAAGCGACACCCAACAGCTACAAAGATGGTTCTTTTTCTCTAACTTATATAACTCATGATTTCTACAGATTTTCCAGAAGATATATTTTCTCCAGCTAAACAAAAACAGTCTATTTATAGATATAAAGTAGATACTGGAAGAAATATATGCAAAGATAAGAGAATTCTATTTTGTGGTATATGTAGAAATGTTGGACACATACTAGAGACTAATATTCTTAGATTATTTAGAACTGGAGACATGTTTAAAGATTATCACATCTTTATATATGAAAACGATTCTGATGATAATACCGTAGAAATACTAAATAAGTATAAATCAGATCAATTGAATTTTATATCAACGGCGAGACAAGACAAAGACTACGCGGCTGGGTTGACGAACGGAAAAGACCCTTGGCATGAAAATAGATGCAAAGTGTTGTCCGATTGCAGAAATAATTATCTACAGTACGCTAAACAGTTTTCGCACTTTGATTATCTATGCGTTTTAGATTTGGATTTATTGGGCGGTTGGTCTTATGATGGTATTGGTCATGGCATATTTACACTAAATCAGTCAGATAATCCGTGTGTATCTTCATATGGAATTCTTACTGAATGTACCAATCGTGCGTCTTTAGAAGAAATAAGTCCAGAAGATTACATGATGTATGACTCTTTTGCATTTAGACCATTAAATGGTATAAATTATGATTATGATGCCTTTGTATTGCAAAACTTTAACTTTATTAAGTTTCAAAGGGCTGATGATCCCGTAGAAGTAGATTCTAATTTTGGTGGATTAGCCATATACAAAATGTCAGATATAGGAGATAAACAATACTCATCAACGTGTTTTAAAGAAGGATGTGTAAATCCAGATCATGTTGAATTTCATAGACAGTTTGATAAAAAAATAATATTAGATCCAAGCATGATAGTATCATATTCTCATCATAGGTATTCAAAATGATTAATATAGTTTCGCCAATAAATCAGTTGGGCTATGGGATCACAGGACTAAATATAGTCAAAAGCTTGAGTAAATTAACAAGCGTAGCCTTGTGGCCTATAGGTCAACCACAAGTAACTACTCAAGAAGATTCTGATATTATATCTGAATGTATCAGAAATAATCAGATGCCAGATTTTAACGCTCCATGCATAAAAATATGGCACCAGCATGATATGACACAATTTGTTGGCGACGGAGTAAAAGCAGGTTTTCCAATATTTGAGCTAGACAGATTTAATAAGGTGGAAAAACATCATTTAAACTATCTAGATCATATTTTTGTATGCTCAGAATGGGCTAAGAATGTTATACTATATAATCTCAACATAGATCAAAGTAAAATAACCGTAATTCCTTTGGGTGTTGATCTTGATATATTTAAACCGTCTGAATTTCCAAAAAATTGCGAAACTACACGATTTTTTAATTGCGGAAAGTGGGAGATAAGAAAGGGTCACGATGTTTTAGTAGAAGTATTTAATACAGCTTTTGATATTAAAGACGATGTAGAGCTAGTATTGATGTGTGAAAATCCATTTTATACTCCAGAAGAATCTAAAAAGTGGGAAGATTTATATAAAAACTCAAAACTAGGAGATAAAATCACCATTATTCCTAGACAACCAACTCAGCAACAGGTGTATAATATTATGAAAGATATGCACTGCGGCATTTTTCCGTCTAGAGCAGAGGGTTGGAATTTAGAGTTATTAGAAATGATGGCTTGTGGAAAGCCCGTTATAACCACAAAATATTCTGCACATACGGAATTTTGCAATGAAACCAACTCTACACTGATCCCAATAGATAAATACGAACCGGCATATGATAACAAATGGTTTCATGGGCAGGGAAATTGGGCAAAATTAGGTCAACATCAAAAAGATCTTATGGCACAAGCTATGCGTGATATCCATAAGTCTAGACAGTCTAGCACGTTGCAGATAAATAGATCTGGTATACAAACCGCTAACAATTTTACATGGAGTAACAGTGCTAAAAAAATTATTCAATCTATTCAGCAGTAAAAAGCCTGTGAGCGTGGTAGAAGAAAACGAAAATGATGATAAAGTATTAGCATCTATAACTTATTATATAGAAGAAAATTCTAGCAAAATTATTATAGATGCTTCTATGAGAGACTATGACGAAGCATCCACCCAAGGAATGTGCGATATTTTAGATGTATTATGCCAAGATGCTACATATGCTGAAACATTAAACATGATTAAAAACGCACTTATGGAAGATGGAAGAGAAGATTTATTAATTCAAATATTTACACAGGTCAGCCAAAGTGCTAGAGATAAAGTTATTAAAGTACAAAAGGAAAGCGTAAAAGACGAACCTTGTATCAAGCCTTCTGACATGCTATGATGAACGTAGCAAAGGAGCGGTATCAATGAGTAAGTTTAAAAAGAAAATAGGCTGGCAAAAATACGAAGACTATCTAGAAAAACAGATATCTTCTCCAATATTAACAAATATTATACAAAACGTTGCCATGCAACACATAGAGTCTCTAGAAAATGACTCATCTGATGAAGAAGAGTATGACGATGAAGAATATGAAGAAGAAAGAAAGCTACTGAAAGCCAGCCCAATGGTCCCACTAACAAACCAGTTAATGGATGATATAGCTATGCTTTCTAGTTTTGACTGTTGGATTGGTCACACAAACTTTGATTTGACTCACTACACAAAAGAAGTTTTAAATAAAGTTCCCGGAGTAGAACTTCTCAAAATATGTAGTAGGTATAGGTTTTTTGTTGGTATTGGTCGCATGTTTGATTTTACACAGGTAAGAAATGATATTGAAAAAGCTTTGATAAAAGGAGAATAGCAACATGACGGTAGACACATTGAATAATAAAATTGAAAACGCTCTAAAAGACGATAATATTGTAAAGATAATGAATAAAGCGGCCCGTAGGTTTAGAAACCAGCTAGACAAGGACACTATCAATACTTGTCAGTTAAACGCTCTATGGAAAACGTTTGTTAATCATGAGCCAACCAAGGGTGCCAAGTTTACTACATATCTATACAATGGTGTTTTTATAGAGTGCATGAAAGAAATAAAGTTCAGTAAAAAGATGGATAGATTTAGTGGTAAATTACACGATAATATACCACAAGACAAGGATGAGTTTTTTATTATAGACATTCTGGACGAACTATCCGAAAACGATAAGACAATGCTTTTAGATCGTTTGAGCAACATGACTATAGCTGAGATAGCCGAAAAGCATCATACTAACCGCGAAAGCGCACGTAGGAAAATGCACAAAATTATAAAAAATCTCAGGAAAAACTTCAACTAACGTGTATTAATTATTAGGAACTGGACTATAAAAGGATGTGGACATGAATAATTTTGCAACATTTCATAGGAGAAATATACATGTCTTACACATCTGCAAAGTCTGCCGGTGGTTCACCACAGAATAACGGCGGCACAATAGTAAATGCTGGCAACGTAGCTGCTGGCACTCCAGTTACAAAAGTAATCGGCGTTAATGAAATCAATGGGTCTACAAGCCAGTACGGAACCAAGGTTGTAGTAAATACAGCGGTTGGTAATGGTACAACAGATCCTCACGGCACCGTAAAGGTAAAGTCTGCTGGTACTTTTGCCTATACACCAGCAAAAGGCGAAGGCTTTTTACTAAGAGCCGCTGGCGACACTGCTAGTACAATAAATGGTACTGCTAGCACTCTTCTTTCTATTCCCGGTGGCGTAAGCAGTAAGAGCATTCATAAGCTCACATCTACACGCGCTATGGGAGCATATGCAAGTGCCTCATACGACGTTCTTGCTAGACCAAGCACATCTGTTGTTCCAGGTCGCACAAAGGGTCTTGGGGCTGGAGATGCTGTAAATTATGTACAGGTTGATGATGGTACAACCACATCTAATGTAGATAATGCTGCTAGTCCAACAAGATCAGTTCCTGGCGAGCTTACATACATGTTTGGTGGTAAGGCTCCAAAGAATGATGTTTACAAGGCTAGAAACACTCTAGAGTCTTGATTAATTAGTTATTAGTATTTTTCTTGGACGCCCCGTGTAATATCGGGGCTTCCATTACTCGCCTTGGAGATATTAAATGCTAGACCTTAAAGATCCAGAACATATTACGCTAATATTTAGCATTTTAGGAGGTCTTGGAACATTTTTTAGCTTAATATGGGTAAAGGCAATAAGGCCCACCATAAAAATACTACAAAGCCAAGAAAACGTTATTAAAACGTTGGAAACAATTAAAAAAGAACTATCAACAAATGGCGGTAACAGCTTAAAAGACTCTATTATAGACCTAAAAGGCACATGTAGTAGAATCGAAACTAGACAAAAGGTAATGGAACAAAGAACTAAAGCCGCACTGCATTACAATAATATAGCATTGTTCGAAACGGACGATCAAGGAAGACTAGTTTGGACAAATAATAGTTTCTATGAATTAACAAGTGATCATATTAATAGTGTAGACGGTTATGATTGGCTAACTTATATAGACGAAGAAGATAGAGAAGATTTTTTTACAGAATTTAAATCATGTGTAAACATGAATAGGAAATTCGTTAAGCTCACAAAAAGCTGCGACGGGAAAAACGTAAAGCTCGTTGGTTTTCCGTACAAGATCAACGATGAAAAGCACGGTGGTTTTTTAGTAAGCATTTCAGAAGTCAAGGAGATATAAAATGTCAAACGAAAAGAAAATGGGTTCAGTGTCATTTGCCCTTAATACAACTGATTTAGTTGCTATTGGTAAAAATGCTCTTTTAGTAGGTTTAGCCGCAGTATTAACATACGTTGGCGAAAATCTTGCTAAAGTAGATTTAGGTGCTGCTTCTGCTCTCATTGTGCCAGTAGTAGCAGTAGCGATTAACACATTAACCAAGTGGGTAAAGGATAATACCAAGTAATATGTTTAAAACACCTAGAGATTTATTAAAAGCCTATAAAGACGGTTTTGTAGGTTCTTATTGTGACCCAAAAGAACTGGATGCGCTTTTGGGTCAACTACCTCACCCATTGTTTGGTGTGGCGGCTTATGATTTATCTGGAAGTGGCAAGGGTAAGTTAGCTCTTCCATTTAAGAATCTCGTAAAGTTTGATCCCGGCTTCGGGCCTGCCGAAAGACAAGTCCAAGGGGATTGTCGAAAAAAAGATGCCCTAATTCCTAGTCCAGATTTTGTAAAAAAAATACAAGACATTAAAATTGGCGACAGGGTTTATGCTGGAGATGGCAAAATAACCAAAGTTATTTCTACTATGGTTAAAAAGTCTCTTAATCCTATGGTAAAAATCTATACTAAAGGAGGTCTTCCATTAGAAGTAACTTCTGACCATAAAGTTTTAGCATATCGCTTTGGCGGCTTTGTTAACAACAATACAAAATGGAAAAGAAGATACAGTCCGGGATCGCAAAACGAGGTAGTAAAAAAGTTGGGTTTAAATACACAACATAAATCTAACACTGTTTTTACTGCTAGAAAAGCTGAATTAGTTTCTGCTTCAGAGCTAACAGAAGCGGATTATTTGCTCTGTCCACTAAATATAGAATATGACACAAAAATACCAGAAGATATGTTATTATTTATGGGTGATAAAAATTGTCGCTGGATGATTGGATTATTTTTGGGTGATGGTCATACTAAAAAATCTAGCAAAACTCTTGAATGGGGATGTACTACAGACGAACCAGAAATAGAACAAAGGTTGTGTAATACACTAGATTATCTGGGCATTAGCTGGAACTCTTATTTTCATTGTAAGACAAGTAAAAAAGCTAGAAAAGTATATACTCACAAAATAGATATCATCTATAATTTGTTTAGAAAATATTTTTATGATGAAAATGGCCATAAAGTTCTTCCAAGCTGGGCTATAAACGATGATGTTGTAGAAGGATTGATTGATGCGGACGGCAATGTTAGAAAGCGTCGTAATAAAAATCAATCTGACCGTCAAGAATTTACCAATACAAGCCCATCTTTAGTTTATGGCATTAGATTTTGGGCTATTAATAATGGATTTATTCCAACTCTAAAAAGTCGGCAAAGGACCGACAAGCGAACCGGGAAAACCAATAAAATAGCTTATATAGTTTCTTGGAATTTAAATAAAACGTCTAGAAATATCTGGAGAGATGATGAATATTTAGCTATGCCTATAACCAAAGTAGAACTTGAAGAAGGACCACACGAAGAAGTTTATGATATTGGTGTAGAAAATAAGACTCACACATTTATAGATGGCTGTGGAGCAGTTATAAAAAATTGTGTTAGTCACGCCACGCGAAACGCGGTAGATGCTACAAGATCGTGCGAAATTATTAACGGTGAACGAGAAGAGTTTGTTGCTCGCGGAGCTACAGAAGGTATTTATGGCTCTAGAGGTCACGGTGGTGAAGGCATGACATGTTCTGGTGCTGCTAAGTTTGTTCATCAATCTGGCGGTATTCTATTAAGAAAGAAATATGGAGAGTATGATCTTTCTGAATATAGTGCTATTGGTGGCAAATGGGGTAGAAGCGGAGTTCCAAAAGAGCTTGTTCAAGTAGCTAGTAAGAATAAAGTCAAGACCATATCTCTAATTAACACCATAGAACAGGCCCGTGATGCTCTAGCTAACGGTTATGCTATTAGTGTTTGTTCTGGTTCTGGATTTAGTTCTAGAAGAGATCAATATGGTATAGCCTCTAGAAGTGGTGGCTGGAACCACGCGATGGCTTGGATAGCTATGGATGATACTCATGAAATTTACAAAGAGACTTTATTCTTAGTGCAAAATTCTTGGGGAGTTTGGAATGGTGGACCAAAGAGACATGATCAGCCAGAAGGCAGCTTTTGGATTAGAGAGCGGGATGCTGCTGAAATGTTAAGTCAAAATGGCTCTTGGGTATTTAGTGATGTTGACGGTTTCCCACCAAGAAAAGTGTCATGGACACTAGATAAGGTATTTTAATGTCTAACAGACTATATCTTTGGGGCGACAACAGTATATCCCAAATTGGAAATACTAATCTTGGAACTCAAAATTCTCCACTATTAATCGTCCCATCTATTAACGTGGTAGCGGCTGGTGGATATCATACCATCGGCACTAGTGGCGTTGCTAGAACATATGTTGGATGTGGAGATAATTCACAAAACCAGTTAACCAATTCTGGAGCAGATGCTGGAGTGGGAGCTAAAACCCCATTTCGATCTTTATCAAACAATCTGCCAGCTAATATTATACAAGTTGAAGCTGGATTGCAACATAGTCTGTACCTTACGTCAAATGGGACCGTAGCGGCTAGGGGTAATAATACTTACCTTCAAGGAAACGAAGCCAGTGTCACTGTTAATTCATATGGCCCATACATTCAAATATCCGCTGGTAACTATCATAACATTGCGCTAAATACAGTTGGACAAGCTTATATTTGGGGAAGAAATAATTATGGACAAATTGGAAATGCAGTAACCGGATCTACCGGAGATGTCGTGGTTACCGGCGATATAAAATATGTAGCCGCTGGAGATTACCACACAGCTATTATCACTGGAGATAATAGATTATATTTATGCGGACTTAATAATCGTGGCCAACTTGGGGACAATACACAAACCCTAAGAACGTCATTTATTATTGTTGGTGGAACTCTAGCTAATTCTATACCTTTATATTGGTCTAAAGTTAGTCTTGGAACACAGCACAGTGCAGCAATTACCACTGATGGAGATTTATATACTTGGGGTTATAATCTGTATGGTCAGTTGGGGCTTGGAAATACAAATAGTAGATCTATGCCAATTTTAGTATCTAGAATAAACGGTCACGCATGGACAGAGGTTAGTGCTGGGAATAACTATACATTGGCGATAAATGCGAATGGCGATGTTTATGGTTGGGGTTTAAATACTAACTATCAGCTTGGCGACGGAACAAACATTAATAGATTATCACCAGTAAAAATTAACAATAATATATCTGGCACTCCAGTAGCAGTAAAAGCTGGGCCTGGATATCACTCTGCGGCTTTGTTTAGTGACGTTGCGGTAACTACCACTACAACAACTACAACTCTAGCCCCCATTGGTCCTAATACTGCTAATTTTAATAATTGTGCTGATTGGAATGGTCAGAACGGAAACGTTACAACCGTGGGAAGTAATGGTGGGCCTAGCGCTTATGGTACTTATGATCAGAGTGGAAATGTGCTAGAATGGTCAGAGACTATTATTGATACGCCCCCTGCCCGTGCATGTCGTGGAGGACTCTGGAGTGACGGAGGTACTCAATTCTCTTTATCGTCATTCAATAGGAATAGCGCATCCACAATGTACGCAGGCCCAGATGTAGGTTTTCGTTTATCAAGTTCTTCTTCTGTTTTTAATCCTTTAGGTCTTCCTTATTTTGTTACTGTTGGAAATATTAATAATAGTAATGACAATAACACTGGCTTGAGCTATGGAGGAGTGAATTATGCCTATCAAATAAGTAAATATGCGGTAACAAATTGTGAATACGTAGAATTTTTAAATGCAGTCGCAAGTACTGATACTTACTCAGTCTATATTAGTAATATGAGTTCTTCTAGAGGTGGTATAGATAGAAGCGGTAGTAGCGGTAGTTATGTTTATACTATCAAAAATAATATGGGTAATAAACCAGTAGTTTTTTTGACATGGCTTAGTGCTGCGCGATATTGTAACTGGTTACATAACGGAAAACCTAATGGGATTCAAAATACTGCGACAACAGAAGGTGGCGCATACACTCTTAACGGAGCGACATCTGAGACAAATGTGGTTAGAAATGTTAATGCTAAATATAGTATACCAACCGAAAATGAATGGTATAAAGCGGCTTATTACTCTCCTAATAAAAATGGTAGTGGTTCTCCTGGATACTATACTTATGCTACACAAAGTGATACTGCTCCAACATGTGTATCTGCAAATACAACTGGAGATGGACCAGTAGCTTCATCTTATGTTTGTGGAGCTACTAATACAACAACGACAACAACGGCTGCGCCGACAACCACTACAACCACAACGGCTGCGCCGACTACTACTACTACTACTACAGTTCGCCCACAAATAGTAGGCTCTTGCATGTCAAGAGGAAGCTTTTCTAAGATTCAACTTCGTAGAGCAACTAACGCACAATTTATATCTGCTAATACTATTCTAGCATCCGGTGAACCTGGATATGCTACAGACACTAGAGTTATTAAGGTGGGCGACGGTTATACTCCTTGGTCAGCACTGCTACCAGTAAATATCTCTGGAACCATAGATTTTCCAACACTATTAGCTTCTAATAATATTAATATATCATCGGTTGGAAATACCTATGTGATAGGTGCCACAGGTTTAGCCCTAAGTAATCATCAACATACCTTAAGTGATATCACCGGTCTTAGTGGAATTCTAAATAATGTACAGTCTAGCGGAAATTATGCACCATTAAATCATCAACACGTACTATCAGATATAACGGATTTTAACGGAAACAACTATGCTCCAATCGGTCATCAGCATGTCAGATCAGACATAGCAGATTTTAATGATGTATATAGTACATCAATCTATAACTTAGGCTCTCTTAATTATGGCAATATAAATATTGATTGGGCCGTTGACAAACAAATACAAACAGGCTCACTAAGTGGAACCGCTGCTATTATGAATAAAGGTAACAATTGGCCTTCTACAAATGATATTAGCAGAGATGTATTATTAGATCTTTCTGTAGCTGGATCAAGTACGAATGTGTCATGGCCAATAGTCACTAATTGGTATTCTTCGCCACCAAATCCACTACCTGTAGCTAAACATCTTATTCTACTTAGAGCTATGGGCACATCAATATATGGACATTATTTAGGAAGCGGCGTATTTTAAATGTTGCCGTTTATTAGTAATAATTCATTATTAATTTATCGTTTATTACCACCAAGCACTACAACTACAACCACTACTACAACCACTACTACAACCACTACTACAACAACTACTACACTTGCGCCAAGCAATATATCGGTGACTTTTATCAATTCCGATGTTATAGCGCATGACACTTTAAACATAGATTATATTTATACTAGCACATTATCGGTAGACACAATAGCTACTAGTGAAAATAAAAATGAATTATACAATAGCACTTTATTAATGGACGCAATGCTTAATAACGAAAATAAAAACGAGCTACAAAATAGTACACTATATATTGATATATTATGTACTGAAAATTCTTAGGAGAATGAAATGCCAATTATATTTTTTGAAGGTTTTAATTATAATAATTCTGATACTTTACGTTTAGATCCATTTTGCTGGTCTACTAATTCATCACCATCTATCTCTTTTGGTGCTGGAAGAACTGGTAATGCGGTACGTATTGCTCCAAGGCCGATTAATTCTGGTTTAGCACATAATGCCACATTGACTTTATCAAATTTTGATGATCCTTTAGTTAGTCATAGCGGATTTGGTCTAGGCTTTTGGTGTAGCGCTTATCAAATAAAAACAAATAATAATAACGCCTCACCACCATACGCAGAGAATTTAATTTCATTTTATAATAACTCTACAGAAGTATTAAGGATAGATGTGATTAAAACAACGTATAACAGTCAAACCAGTATGGGGTTTGGAATTTATCAAAATGGAACATTATTAGATACTTATGATCTTAGCAGCCCAATAGGTCGTAGTTGGGTTATAGGTGAGTCAAGCACTGTAAGGTATATTATGAATGATAGCTATATTGAAATATATATAAATCCAGCGCTAGGTCAAATGGCTATGAGATTTTCTGCAAGTAATAGTTATAATACCCATTTACTTAACTCTTCTAGTGGTATTTATACAAATATTAATAGTTTTAATAGCTTAAAAAGTATTAAATATTATGCTACTAATGATCAAATATCTACTGGCGCTATGGACGATTTATATTTAACTGCTGGAAATAATAGTTCAGAATGTTTACTTGGACAAGATACTAAAATTTATAGTATAGTACCAAATGGTGATTCTTCTACAATGCAATGGAAAGCTAGAGTTAATAATTCTGAAACTTCTCCTTCGTTTAGCTATGTTGATGATAATAACGGAGACAGTGGATATATTTATAGTTCTACCAGCGGCAATGCGTGCTTGTTCAATATGTCTAATATTGACGGGTCAGCACCACCAAATGTTGGAGGAATAAAAATAATAAATGTTGTTAAAAAGATTGATTTAAATAGTAATATGAATTTTACCAATATCATGACTAGCGGCATTGGCGGTACAATAAAAGAAATAGGTAGTGGGTATCTAGTAGATTCAACTTCTTATAATTATAAAAATACATTTTTATTTAATAATCCTATCACTAGTGGATCATGGACGAAACAGCAAGTTGATAATATGCAACTAGGCGTAAAAATAGTGTAGTATCTTACTGACACAAGAGGAATAAACTATGCCCGCATCAAAACATGATTTTTCTATAGAGCAGGGTTCTTCATTTCAAATGTCTTTAGTTCATAAAGACGAAAGTGGAAATCCTATTAATATAGCTGGATGGTGCGGTAGACTAGTTTTTAAAACTGGGTCTGGCACCGTTTACACCTTTGTGACTAATAATACGAATTATTCAGAGTATAGATTCACTACCGACGTTGCGGCTGGTAAGCTCACACTAATGCTCCCAGCGTCTACAACAAATAGCTTTAATTTTAATCAAGCTAAATATGATTTAGAACTTCAAATGCCAGAAGATTTATATGTGGGTGGCGGGCAAAAGATTATTAGAGTATTATATGGAACAATTACTATAGTAAAGAGGTTTAGCCAAACCTCTGATCAACTAAGTTGCTAACTAGTAGAAAGTAGGAAGCTCTAGTATGTCATCTTTTACAGTACAAATAGAAGACAATCCAGTAAAATCTATACAGATTGAAACTTCTATAGGAAATAATCCTGCCTCTATTGAAGTACAAACTTTTGATAATAATATTATACAGATTGAGAGCGGACTAACATTTACCCCGCTTGAAGTTACTAATCTTTTAAATACAAGAATATCTCAGTTTTTGCAAGCCGGTTCTGGCATAGTATTAGCTTCTGGCACTGACTCATTGACTATAGGGTTGTCTAATCCTAATCTACAAAGTAGTAATATACTAGATTTTGCACAGGCGGTAAGTGGCCTTTTAACGATTACTAACGTTTCTGCTGGTAGCGGCATATCGGTAACAAAAAGCGGCACAAACTATACCGTGGCAGTAACGGGCGAATTTGGCCTAACTCCAGAGCAAGTTGATGATAGAGTATCTAACTTACTATTGGCCGGTTCTAATATTACACTAAATTATAATGATAATGCTAATACGCTTACTATCAGTACGTCAGGATTACAGCCTAGTGGCAATTACTCTATAGTTGGACACTCTCACGTTGCCAATGATATCACAAACTTTGAATCGGCTGTTAGTGGATATTCCCCAATTAAAAGCGTTGCTGGCAAATATGGAAATGTAACTTTAAACAAGGGCGATGTTGGATTATCAAATGTAGATAATACTAGCGATCTTAATAAGCCAATAAGTACAGCGACTCAATCCGCGCTAGATGGAAAAGCCAGTTTAACACACCAACACGTTGTTGGCGATATAACAAATCTACAAAATATTCTGGATGGCAAACAGCCCAGTGGTAATTATAGCATTGTTGGCCACAATCATTCTATTAATGATGTAACTGGCTTGCAAACGGCTTTAGATAATAAGCAGGCAAGCGGAGTATACGCTAGCGGAATTCACTATCATACCAGTAGTGATATTACTAATTTTGATAGTAGTGTTAGTGGTTTGTTGCCTAGCGTAACGGGAACGGGCTATATTAATTCTTCTTTTAATAATAATACTTATACAATAAGTGTGAGTGGATTACAACCTAGCGGAAATTATGCTAATAGTGTTCACACCCATAATTATACTGATATTACAGATTTTGGGGATGGTATTGATCAAGAAGTATCTACTTTATTAGAAGCTGGTAGTTATATCAATTTAAATTATGACAATATAGCAGACTCATTAACTATTAGCGCCACTGGATTACAACCGAGTGGCAATTATAGTATTGTGGGTCATACCCACACAGCATCCGAAATAACCGACTTTAATACCTCAGTAAGCGGACTACTTCCTGTAACAAATATATTAGCTGGTAGCAATATCGGGGTTAGTTCTAGCGGATCAGTCTTTACAGTATCAGTTACTGGTCAATTAGGATTAACAACAGAGGAAGTTGATGATAGAGTTAGCCAATTATTGGTTGCTGGAACAGGAGTAAGTTTAACTTATAATGATCCTTCTGGTATTCTAACGATAGACAATCGTCATACTGAAATTAATATACTAAGTCAAGAACCTCAAGGATTTGTTAATAGAACTGATAGTATAATTAGTTTTGATGATAGTTCTCGCACATTCACAATACAACCGGCAATTTCTGGTGGATCTTATGCTATTTATGCAGAAGGAGTTAAGGTTATTAAAAGTGGTGTTGAGACTGTTGTGCTTGGTAGTGGAACAGCATTAAATTATCTGCACTTTGATACTACGTCACCATATACTCTACACACAAAAACTACCGGCTTTGATTTTGATACTGATATTCCAATCGGATTTATTCACTGGAATAGTGACATAAACCAAAGCACGTTTTTTGGTGAAGAACGTCACGGAATACGAATGGATAGCGTAACCCATAAATGGATTCACAACACTTTTGGTATGCAATATATTAGCGGATTAAGTATTGGAGGGTATACACTATTAGGTAATGGATCTTCTAATAGTCATGCTCAAATAGACATATCTGATGGTGTGTTATATCAAGAAGATATTATTATTGATATCACTGACGATAATGGCACTAACAGTGCAAATGAATTCGTGCAACCATTAAGTCCAATAGCTTATATTCCCACTTATTATCATAGTGGAAGTACGGGACAGTGGGTAAGAGACCCTGCCACAGCGTTCCCAGTAAAATACAACGGCACACGCGCTCAGTATAATTTGCTTAGTGGAGGAACTTGGACAACACCAAATGTTACTAACGATAGATTTTTCGCAATGTGGATTGTGGCAACAAACGATATTAATGATCCTATTCTTGCTATAGTTGGTCAAAGACAAGATAGTAGTTTAAATAGTGCTGAAAATAATAATACTTGGAGCGATATTAATCTCACTAATATTCCCACACAAGAAATAAGACCATTATATCGATTAATTTTTCGAACCAACAATAGTTATACTAATACTCCTAAGAGTAGTTTACAAAGTATTCTTGATCTTAGAGTTACTATACAATCAACAGCTGTGGGTGTTGTTCAAAACGATCACGGTAGTTTGTTCGGATTAGCAGACGATGATCATAACCAATATGTTCATATTGATAATAATAGAACCATTAGCGCACTTCATACTTTTAGCAATGGATTAAATGCTAGTGGTCTTATTAATGCTGCTAGTGGTAATTTTACTTCACTAACAGTAAATAGTACTGGTGTTAGTCTTGTTGGTCATACTCATACGTCTTCTGATATTACAGATTTTAATACTAGCGTTAGTGGATTATTACCGGTTACTAATATTACTGGTGGTAGTGGAATAATAATAAATTCTACTAGTGGCAACTTTACAATTAATAATAGTATTAATATAATAAATAGTTCAAATTTATATTTATGGTCAAGTTTTAGATAAGGAGAAATTTATGGCTTTAAGTCCTCAATTTGCTGTTACACCAAGAATAGGCTCAATAGCACTATCTGGTTCTGCCGACACATCATACACATCTCCTACCAATATAGTTACAGTAATTACTGGAGCATCGTCTGGAACTAGAATTGCCGAAGTTGTTGTTCAAATGACAGCTACAGTATCGTCTGCCACAATGGTTAGGCTATTTTTATATGATGGATCATCCTATTATTTATTTGATGAGGTGGCAATTCCTGCTGCTACAGGTTCTCAGAGTGCAAAACAAACCAGAGTTAGTACATCATATAGTAATCTTGTATTACCATCTTCATCATGGTCATTAAGAGCAACTGTTCATACTGTAAATGCTGGAGTTGTGACGGCTTTGGGTGCCGATCTATGAATCCCGGCATCCTGACTCCGCCGACGCAGTTTGCGACGATGCCGCGAGGACTGCTGGGCAGGCCAGTGGCGGTGTCGATGCCCGGCGATCCATACGCATACGACGCTGACGCCTTGGGCTACATCCAGCGTGTCGAAGCGGCGGACGGTGCGCCGCTTGAGCCTCGCGTACGAACGGCGTTTAATTCGTTTGTTCAAGCCTGCAAGGCGAACGGCGTCTGGGATTCGATAACCGACTGCTGCATTCTGTGCGGCGCTCGCTCGCTGGCCGGATGCCTGCAACCTCTCAAAGGGGCAACGCCGACAAACTTCAATTTCGTCAGCGGCGATTACGCAAGAGGCGGCGCGACACCGGGGTTAAGGGGCAATGGCACGTCGAAGTATTTGTGGACAAACAGGCAAGACGCATTTTTTAATCCAAACAACGCCCACCTGTCTGTGTTCGTTACCGACATCGGGACGGTTGCAGCCACTAGCCAATATATCGGATCAGCAGTGTTGGCCCTGCTATACGGAGGTAATTTGCGGATTAGGCCAAGAGTTGCCTTCAATGCAGGTGACAGCGCGGCCAACTTAAGGGCGGCTGGGTTTATTGGCGCAAGCCGCAACGCATATTCTGTTTCATACACTGCTCGCGGAAACGCAATCTCAGAGACAATCGTTGGCGCGAGCGCATTGTTTGGAAATATCACGGTCGCCGTCCTTGCTCGCAACGGCAACGGCGGCGAAGGCGCCATTGACATCTACAGCAACGGCAGGGTGTCGTTTTACAGCCTTGGGGCTGGCGTGGATTTAATTTTGCTAGATCGCCTTGTGTCGCAACTTATGTCAGACGTTCGCGCGGCTATTCCATGACGCTCTTCGATCTTACGCTGCCGATCTCGTATGAGGATGCTAAGGTTCTGGCCTTGGTGTTCACGCCCGCCCTCGCCGGTCGCCTCGCGGAGCTACACCGGCTGCACGGCTCGTCCAACTGCGTCCCGATGCCGCTCACGCTGACCGATGGGCGGCTCATGCTCTGTGCCGACATTCTGACGGAGGTGTTGCCGGGAGGGCTGCTCGCAGATATGTGGGCTGCGGCTGATAAAGAAATATTAGGCAAAGAAGTGGAGGTTATCCCTTGGAGTGACGCTTTATTATTATTACCTCAAGATCCAATAGTAATGGAGTAACTTTCTATATTGTCAATTAAGTCAAATTTTAGTCTTAACAGAAAACGATATTGATCGTGCTTTTACTTAAGCCGCCAGCATATAATAAGTGTATACTATTATGTATTTCCCCCTAATATGAGGTTAAAATCATGCCAATTTCAACCGTAGACGTTGTAACAAACGTAGATCCAGGCCGAGAAACCCAAAATACCGGCTCTGCCGTTGTATACTGCACAAGAACTGGTAACTATGTAGCAAGTTCAGCACAAGATGTTGGCATCAGCTACGAAGCTTTAGAATCTAAATATGGTAATAGATTCGATGATGTAACATACTATACCCTAGGCAACCAAGTAATAGTGGGAGCTTAATATGCCAATTCAAAGAATAAACGAGTTTCCAGAAGGTAGCGGCAGTTTAAGTAACGATGACGTTTTCTTATTCATGGACGATCCATCTGGGTCTAGCGTTACTAAAAAGATTAGTTTAAGTCAAATAAGTGTCGCTATTGGGGGCGGTGGTGGAGGGTCTTCATTTGATGCTGCTGTAGAATGGACTAGCAATCATACTCTTGCTGACGGAACAAGATATCTTGTTAATGATCTTGTTTATAGTAGTGGTAATTTATATAGAGCAAAATTTGATAATGAAAGTATTCCAGTAACTGATACAACTTACTGGGAAAATGTTGGATCAGGATATAGATTAAATATTGATGGAAGAGATATTCCTAATATACCAAATCCTTTTGATCAAGATCTAAATACTTTTAATTTCCCAACCTTTAGTGGGGTTAATTTAAGTAATAATTCTAGCCTTGCCGAAGGGTCTTTTGATAGTGGGGTTGGTGGTAATGGTGGAATTAGTTTAAATTGCACTGTTGGTTATGAACTTAACTGGCAAGCTGGTCATTTAAGAAATATTGTTACTGGTGATGGATCAGGTATTCCACAAGTGTTATATTTAGATTCCCCCATAACATATTCTCCAACAGTAGTTTCATTAACTTTTAATACCACTCTAAGCACAGATTGTTCTTTGGGCGAAGTTTTTGATGTTACTTTAACAGATAATACCACATTAGCCAATCCCACCAATCCTGTAAATGGTAAAACAGTTCGTTGGAGAATACTTCAAGATGGTAATGGTAATAGAGGAGTAACTCTTGGAGATAAATTTGTTATTCCCAGTAGTGCAACTAGTCCACTTCCTTGGAGTACAGCCGCCAATAAAATGGACATTTTTGCCGCCACATATCACTCTGGACGAGACAAATGGGACGTTGTAGCATTTGTTCCCGGCTATTAATACAAGGAGAAAACTATGAATTTAACAGATCCAATTACTATAACACCACCCAGCATAACACGACAAGATGGGTCGGTTAGAAATTTTAATCCTATAACTTTAAATAACCTTGACGTTACTATTATTGATAGTGTTGAGCGTAAAAATGTTATTGTTCAAATAAGACCACTTCCTATGCCACTAGTTCTTTGGGAAGGTGAAAGTTATACAACTATTGGCGACTATACTCAAGCAGAAGTAGAGGCTAGAATAATCGAATTATTAGGAAACGAACCAAGCAAGGTCCTACAATCATTGTTCTCTCCTCCTGTACGACCAATTCAATAAATTAGGGAGAAAAGATGGCCACATTATATTTTAACAGTGCTGTAGATGGTGATTGGAATACTCTAGGCAACTGGTGGGATGATAGCGGCTTTACAACACCAGCATCAGCATTACCAACTAGTAGTGATAGTGTGATTGCTAGTGCAACCATTAGTAGTAATAGTGGAAGCGCCCCAACAGTAATAGACTTTACTATTGGTGGTGGAAGTTATACCATTCAGTTATCAAGCACAATTCTAACAGTAACCGGAACTGCTACTTTTAACGATTCAACAAGCCTTTTAGCACAAATTAATGGTAGTGTTGTTTTTAATGACACTTCATTTAATGATAATGGGGTTATCGTTGGAAATGTTGTTTTTAATGATAGTTCATATCATGATGGTACTGGAACACAATATGGTATAACTGGTAATGTTACATTTAATAATAATAGTTATTGTATTGGTCCAATAGACGGAAATAATATAACTGTAACATTTAATGATAGTAGTATTCTTGGGGTTTGGGATGGAACACAAGGCGGGTATATCACTGGAAACGCTGAATTCAATGATAATAGTATAAAACGAGGTAATGTAACTGGAACCATTACATGGAATAGTACTTATCACCCCGATGGAGATGGATTAACCTACTATTTCAACGGAGTCGTAGACAACGACTGGAATAATATAGGCAACTGGTGGCTGGATAGCGGATTCACCGTACCCATAACAACGCTTATAGGCTTACCTCAAAATATTGATAGCGTAGTTGCTAGTGCAAATATAACTAGTAATAGTGGAAGCGAACCAACAGTTGCAAATTTCACTATAACTGATGCTGAGATGAGAACAAACTCCAATATAACAAACAGCGCAATATTTAATGGATCATCAATACTAGCAGTACCTAGTGGTTCAATACAAATGAACATGACTGATGCTAGTGCAACTATAACATTTAATAATAATTCAGTTCACAATGGTGGAATAAATGTGTTCTCAAATGGAGGCACTGGTAGTGTCATCTTTAATGATTCTAGTTATATAAATACTGGTACCATTAATGCAAACACAACTTTTAATGATAATTCTGCTCTTGGCGTTAGCGGAAACATCACTGGAGATGTTACTTTTAATGATAGTAGTATTAAACGAAGCACCATAACTGGAACAATCACATGGAATAGCTCCTATCCAAATGATTATAGTTTAACTTACTACTATAACAACGCCACCACTGATGGTGATTGGAGTAATCTTAACAACTGGTGGTTGGATGAAAGTTGCACAATTCCCATCAACGGGGCCATAGGACTACCAGACGCTGGAACAGTTCCCCAAAATCAAATTGATAGCGTTGTTATATTAGCTAATGTAAATACTGTTAGTCTTGGAGTAAGTATAGAAACTTTGGCCAAATGTAAAAATCTAACTGTTGGTACTAGTAGTGTTGGAAATATAAATTTTGACATTAATATTACTGTGAGTTATACTGTTACTTTTAATAATAATAGTAATTTTGGGTATTATGGTTATAAGACTATCTATATTGGTAATAATGTTGTTGTTCCTACTATAACATTTAATAATGGTAGTAGTATTGATGGTAGCATACAACCGTACCTAAGTGCAACTTACAATGTGCCAAATATTATTCTAAATGATAGTTATGTTAATGAGGCCGCTTTAAATAATGGAGCAAATATAGCTGGAAACTTAACTCTCAATAACTATAGTAGCATAACTTTTTATAGCTCTCTAATGACTAGTAGCAACAATTATATTTTTAATCACAATTCACAAATATTTGGACTAGGAAACTATGGAACTTATTTCGATATACCTTGCCAATCCATGACTTTTAATGATTATAGTGGCGAGAGTACTTATCTGTTTATTGGAAGATTTAACTGTTCTAATGTGGTTTTGAATGACAATTCATTTATTGATAAAAGAATAGACTTTGCTTTTAGTTCTTTAGTGTTTAATGATTACTCTTCATATAGAAGTTTGGGATATAACTCAGAAAGCGCTTTCGGTAGTTTTTGGTATGATTATGGTCAAGGAACCAACTCCTACACCTTTAATGACAATTCATTTAACTATGGATACATTTATACAGGACAGTTTCCATCTTGGAACGGTGGCAGCACAGTAATAGACAACAGAAGCAAGGGAATCAACGGTAGCAGTATTCTTGGGTTAGTCTAATGAGTTTTTATATTAAGCAAAACAAGCTTCTTGGAAATAAGATTAAACGAAAAATATCTAATCCTATAAGTTTCACTTGGAATAATAGTGAGAATAATAGAAACTGGCAAGCAATTTGTTGTTCTAATGATGGATCAAAATTAGCAGCAGTAGTTTATGGGGGTTTTATATATACCAGTTCTGATGGTGGATTATCTTGGACCCAACGAGAAAATGAAAGATCATGGTCAGATATAAGTTGTTCTTATGATGGATCAGAATTAATAGCGTGTGAATTTGGTGGGAAAATATATATTAGTCTGGATAGTGGAGTTTCGTGGACTCCAAGAGAAAACGATAGACAATGGATTAGTGTAGCAGCAAATCATGGTTTTGGCAGATTAATAGCTGCTGTTCAGGGTGGGCGGGTTTATATTAGTTCAAATAGTGGAACTAGCTGGACACCAGTTTTAACCGATCAAAATTGGAGTTGTGTTAGTATTAATAGTGGCGGGTCTAAGCTAATAGCATCAGCCTATGAAGACTATTTATATATTAGCACAGATAGTGGAGTTTCATGGAGTCAAAGAGGAACACCAAATGCGTGGACAGGTTGTCATGTTAGTTTAGCAGGATCAACGTTTGCCGCATGTGCTATAGATTCTCCATTGTATATAACTTTAGACAATGGCTTATCGTGGACAACCAAGGAAACTAGTCGTTATTGGGGCAGTATTAGTATAATGTCTAATGGCTCAAGAATAGTGGCCACCTCACTCTATTCAGATAATGCGACCACAGCATCTCCCGGACAAATACATTTTAGTGCTGATGGTGGAGAAACATGGACTTTTGCTGAAAATAATCGTTATTGGGTTAGTATGGCGATGTCTAGTGATTTTCGTAAAATTGTGGCCCTAGAAGTTGGTGGTCAAATTCATATTGGAAATGTTATTATTAGCGATGTTGTGTCTAACCATATCAATTCTTCTGTAATATCCAGATTAATAAATAAAAACCCATCAACTAGTAGACTAGTATATTCTTCTCAAAATCCTTATGGTGGAGTTGGAGATGCTGGATTTTGGACTCGTAATCCAGACTGCTGGCTAAATGGAATTTCTAATATTAGCTGTTTTAGCCCAGCCCAAAGAAGCGGAGCAAACTGGTGGCAAAGAGGTGGAGCATTAATAACAACCAAACACGTTTTATTTGCCGCTCACTTTGCACCAAGTATCATTAGCGGTGGAACCCCATTAATTTTTGTTGATGAAAATAATAATGCTATAAGACGAAACATAATAAGTTACGGTCTTGACTCTAATATTGACGGAGTAACAACAGATATAGCTATAGCTTTATTAGACAGTGATGTTCCAAGTAATATTAAAATAGCTAAAGTATTACCTAAAAATTATACTCAGTACTTAGATATTATTGGACCAGAAACCAATTTAAGTGATGCAGAACTTTTGAATTATGGTCCATATGCCGTGGGATTGGATCAAGAAGAAAAAGCTATATTAAAATGGGTAGCAGGAACATCGTCTGGTAGTCAAGGCATATCAATTTATAATGTACCAAGCATGGATCCCTATTATTCTTTTACAGAAACTATGATAACAGGAGATAGTGGAAATCCTGTATTCTTAATAATAGAGAATGAATTAGTATTATTAATGGCTTGGTTAACATCTAGTGGTGGCCCATTTATAACGGCAAGATATGATGCTGTTAATACTATTATTAATAATCTTAGTCCAGGAGAAGGGTATAGTTTAACACCAGTTGATTTAGAATTAGTGTATCAAAAATATAACTAATGGTGTATAATATATAAGAAGGAACCAAAAATGAAGAAAAATCTACTCATAATTGCTAGCTTATTTATATCTGGATGCGCCTATCAGCCATTTTGCCATTTTAATGGTGAAGATGTAACAAATATGTATTCTTCTTATGTTGAAGAGTGGCAAAAAGAGGTTAAAGTTTCTTTTGATAGTGCAGAAAAAGAAGTATTTATTGTGGCACCAAAACCAGACGATATTATTGGTCCACATCAAGATCCAAAAAAGTGCATATGCAAAGGTACTGGAATTATAGTTCAAGGGGATGGTCACGAAAGCTTATGCCCCTTTCACAGCGGGCAAAAACAAAAGATTAAATGAGGATAAAATGACAGAATTTTATATTAAAATAGGGGCTATTGTTATTGGTTTATTGGTGATATTATCTAGCTTAGTTAATATACCATCATTAGTATCCAAACTTATTCTAAGAAAGAAAAGTACTGTAGATACCAATGTTATTCCGTCCGTGGAAACCAAACAAGATAATCAAAAAGAGTTTTTAGACATTGTAAGTTTATGGTATCAACTTAAAAATAAATGCGATCATTTTAATTTACATGTCGCTTCTGAAAAATTAGACGAAGTATTTCCATTACTCAATGGGGTTTTAGAAGATGAACAAGTTTCTTAATTTTAGAACTCTGCTTGGTATAGCAATTATTCTACTGGCTTTTATTCCATTATCTAACAACCAGCCAAATCCAATACTTTTAGATATCAAGATAGATCAGCCACTAGATGCTACCATAGAGATTGTTAAACCTATTTCTGTAGAAATTACTGATCCAACAGATAGAGCTAAGCTAGCAATATTTAATCAAGAGTTTGCTAATAGAGTAAAGTCTTACGATACCGATGTGCAACAGTTAAACAATGTTTATGTGCTATCTGCTAGTAAATTCTTTAAAGACTCACTAGTAAATAAATACGAAAATTTAGACACGAACGTTGTGTCTTTAATTGAGAGGGTTACAACTTCTGAAAATCATTCTTTAACACAAGAAGAAAAAAATAAGATTTCAGAATATTTCATGGGATTAGCTTGGTCATTAATTCAAAGAAAGTAAATTATGCCTATTCCTATCCAGCAAATCAGAGATATCGTTAATTATATTTTTTCTCCAAACGGGTATAACATCAAAAATCTCAATGTTAGTTTTCCAGAACCTTTAGATATAAAGGTAGTACGCGATAAGGATGATAATATAGTATTGAGCTTTACTGGCTCTTTACCAAAAGTTGGTTGGCAAAAAATAATTAGACTAACCGCTTGGGTGCAGGGCATAACTCTTGGTCAGTCTGAGGGCGTTTTAAGATTAAAATATCTACCAGACATTAAATTTGGCTACGACACTAGCTCTGAAAACATATTTAACTCAATGTATAGTACGGATGACATCTCACAAGAAATTGAAC
>Ga0315901_10000506_pt1 | contig 58311 bp, 56 predicted proteins | sample LakEriMetagenome_10_FD_203761 | JGI IMG/M metagenome (GOLD analysis project Ga0315901, IMG submission 203761) | Freshwater fungal communities from buoy surface, Lake Erie, Ohio, United States - Buoy 2 MA116 | ecosystem: Environmental > Aquatic > Freshwater > Lake | place: USA: Lake Erie, Ohio... | reverse complement strand
CATTTACATAGGTATATCGATTACCCGCAAATCCAGTACCGCTTCCATTTAGCTTAGATCCATCATTGACAATGCTTTCAACCCAGTCATTGATGGCTTTGTAATTAGTCCATTTGGCATCAATGGCCATAGTCATCAACAATGAACTTGTCTTATCATAGTCAAAGTTGATTGGTACATTTCTACCTATGTTTGGTCCGGTAGTAAAATCTCCAATAACTCCTACTGATTTGTTGGGGAATTGAACTGAAAATATCGGAATGGAATTAGCGACTTCTTGGCCGTTTCTTGTAATACTTACTTCAAAGCGATTGCTTCTCTGAAGTCCATAAGTTTCTACCTTATTTTTTATGTAATTAATTGAGCTGTTAATTTGCATTGAATAGCGTCTTTTCTGTTAAAATTTTGAACTTCCAATTATTTTTTTCACATAAAACCTTAGTAGCATTCCATTTGGCTTCGTTAACTAAATATTGAATCTTTGCTTCCATATAAGTTTTTGTAGCCTTTTTTTTCTTTTCGGGACTTTTTGTTTGTTTGACTGGCTTGACTTCTATTATAAAGACTTGTTCTTTACCATTTTCTTCTGTTAGAATTATGAAGTCTGGATAATAAGTATGTACTTTTTTGTCAATTGGAGAAAGATATGGAATTTTTATTTTTTCATATCCCCACTTCTTGACGGTTGCAGTCTCGTCTAGATATTTACAAAACTTTCTTTCCCACAAGGATTTCGTATAAACATGCGTAGTTCCACCCATGTATTTATGGGGATTGGAAAGCAAAATTTTTGTTTTATACGGCATACAATATCTATACATAAAGCATGGGAGTTTATAGATATCCATTAGCATATGCAGCCGAAAATCCATTCTGGATTTACTTTTCTGCTGCCGATTACTCAGTCCGAGCACAGAATAGAACTAGGGCTGGAGTGGCTTCTAGAGCTGTCGAAACAGTTATATTGCCATTGCCTATGAACTATGATCTAGAAACAAAGCATACATTCAATGAAGAACTTAGCTTTGTTGGTCCCCACCTTAGCGTTGCTGGTATGGCAAATGCGGGTGGTCCATTGGCTCTGACTGAGCGTATAGCCTCTTCTGTCTTTGGTTTTGTGGAGCCATTAGTTGCCACGGAAACGTACAGAAGATTTTCAAATATTACTGAACTGTCGTTATTATCAGAAGCTAGACGGCAATTTAGATTTCAATATCTATTTGTTCCAAAGAATGCTCAGGAAGCCGATGTTGTGTGGTCCATTTGCGATTTATTTAATACCATGTCTTATCCAGTTACTGGTGGAGTTCCAGAAAAGGCATATCCACCACCTCTATGGAGAATAGCAGGCAATAATTATAGAGTTACCTCTCAATGGCTACAAGAACCTTTAGTATGTGTATTGGGCGCGGTTGCAGTAAGCCCTATTCCACAGCAGGATGCTTATGTTCCTCGTTATAGAATAGACGGAAGTCCAGTAGCCACTAGACTGTCATTGACCTTTATGGAATTCGAACCCGGTACAAGAGTTCCCGGTGCTCTTGGTGGTATCAGAAGCAAGTCTGAAATTGCAGCAGGATTAGGCTAATGAAACTTAATATCAAAAATACTTTTACTTTATCAAAAATTGAAGGTAATAAAGATATCAAAATAGCAGATATCTTTGGTAAGATTAAGTTACCAGATGTAGTGGAAGAATCTTTTAGACCATCTGAATACTTTTCACCGGAACAAGTTTCTTATGCAAAATATGGAGATTCAAATAGAAGTTTTCAAATATTACAAAAATCAAAGATTGTAAATCCAAAATCAGATTTACCAAAAACAAAATACTTTATTACTAAAGAATTAAATTCTGTTTATTATATTTTAAACGCTCTTCCTAATTTACAGGTCGGTGATATCATTGTCAAAAAAGTAGGATCATTTTTTGATCCAACTAATAATTTTTTTGTAATAACTTCTATACAAAGATTAACAGATTCTACAGATAACATTGCTATTTCTACAAAATACAAAGGAAAATTACTTGCGACCGATGCTGTGCAAGTGATAAGAAATGGTGCTATCTTTTACGACGATGCTACTATAACCCAAAGTAGCACTAAAAATAAATTTCCTCTTAACTTCGTATCAGATGATGGTGGTAAGGTACAAAAGTATAATCCAACACTCATTAATTCACATTTCTCTGGAACAAAATCTCAATACGCATTTGCAGATACATATTCGTCAACCCAAAGTCAAGCATCAAGCGATCTAAGTACATTTACATTGAACAGACTATAATATGCTTCCAAAATATATTAATATTAATGAAATTAGTTTTTATCATGTTTCTACGGGAGCTTTTGAGGCTTTGCTATTAGATACTCCTATAGAACCTAACCCAACATTTACTTTAGTTGGGGATGTAGCTACTTCGATGTTTGAAAGATTAGAATTGTCTTCTGGCATTGACCACAAATTTGCTAATGGTATTTTAGTACTTAAAGATCGTGGTGATATTATTGGAAAATTAAATCCATCTGGTAAAGATATTATAAAAATTTCTATAGCACCTGATCCTCTTACGACTACTGAAGGTGAATCTGAAGGTTTTGAGACATATTATGTTGTTTCAGAAACTGAATATTCTAATGCTGCAACTGATCGTAAATATTCAAAACTTATAACATTTAAACTATTATCAATAAATTTTTATAAAAATTTAAAAGCTATTAATACAGACACAATAAACGCAGATTTATCTGTTTTAAAATATGGTACTATAGACTATAGTAATAAAATTTTTGATAAAATTTGTGAAGATGTTAAATTTATATTTCAACCCTCAGAGTTTGATACTACTACTCAATATTATTTAAAAAATAAAAATTTAATATTTCCAAATAATAGAATCACAGATGATTCTCCCTTTGCCCATTTAGAATATATGAGTAAATATGCAATGGGAAATAACCTTTTTCCTTCGTTTTATGTTTATGAAGATGTAAATACATTTTTAAATTTTGTTAATATTTTACCAACAGAACCTATTGAACACCCGACAACGTATATTGTTGGTAATATAAACACATTTCCCGGTCGTGAAGTACCGTTTGAACTAGTATCAATAAAGAATTTTTCATTTTCTCGGTTAATATCAGAAGGTGCCTTAAGTTCTTATTATGAATGTGTTTATCCAGATTTTTCAAATTACTATTTCGATTATTTGGGAAATAAATCTTTTATTAGAAGAAATATAGAATTTGATATTACTGAGTTAAATACTGACTTTAATAAATTATCAGAAGATTACGATAGAGGCATTTCATATACATTTCCCGATACTCCTTTAGAATTTACAACATTTACATGTAATCAAACAGATCCAGAAACTGGTGAATGTCTAAATGGATTAACGACATCTTTTTCTATACAGCAATCTTATCCTGCGTATATTCCGATGAAAAGATTTGTTGATGATAAACCTTACGGCTACTATGATTCTACTTATTTAAATACAAATTATGATCCTTCGTTCAATAATTTCTTAAATATTGATTCCACCAAAACTACTGATAAACTATATCAAACAATGTTTGATATTTTCCCGTTTACTGACGATGACTTAACAGAAAACAATTCCCCGGGGATTACGAATAGTATAGGGATGGTCCGAAAAATAATTGAAATTTTAAATTTAAATGAAAGTGCAAAAAAAATTTATAGAAAAAAAATAGAACTAAAAGAAAAGTTTAATGTTTTTAAATATGTTTTATGTTGTTTGTTGGGTGATGATGAAGATGTAAATACTATTGATGCCGTTGTTAAATATCATAGTGTTTTAACCAATTCGACAGATACTAAGCATCCAGTTTATCTTTATACATTCAAACAGATTGAGTATATACCTTTAGATTTTAATATTTTCTTTAATTCAATAGATACAAATTTAAGTGGATTTACTTTAATTCAAGGATCTAGCACTGCTCTAAGGGGAGTTACTATGAGCGGAATCACGTTAGATTTATCAAAATATGATTCATTTTATTGGCCAACAGGAATTGTAACTACGCAATTTAACATAAATCTTGGTATGGCAGGACTTGCTGCTGGCTTAACAAGATCAAATATACATTTCTTAGTTGCTGGATTGAAGGATGGAGTAACTGGCTATTGTTTTAATACAAATGAAACTATGAATTTTCATGTTAATGTTCCAGTTGACAACCCCGGAAGTGCTATTGATCCAAATTTTACATATTTTTCGAATGGTCTTACTTTAGGCGCAACTGGATTTTTTTATGGTGGATCTGGGTATGATTTATCATTGAAACAGCTTATTTTACGTCAAATTGGTTCTGGAGGAATTGTAACTGATACATTTGCGCTGAATGATTATAGAATCATGCCTATTGGCTGTATTAAACAAAATTGGTCATTAGATAATGCTAATGAATTTTTGGCATCACAATCTCAGCTTACTACAACAAAATGTAATATAAGATCAAGAGAACACATTACGAAAATATTTAGAAAAGATTTAAAAAATCTTAAAGGAATTTCAGGACTTACATATACCTGTGCTGGCGTTACAGCAATTGTAGATGGGAGAACAAGTAATTTTATAATATGTCCAAACACAAATTATTACACCTTTGATGTTCAAAATTCAATAGATGGATTCTGTGGTATTGAATGTGAGCTAAGTGATAATAAAAATCCTATAGTAGGGTTTACTGCTTCGCCACAATCAGATCCATTTAAGTTTATAAGACCGTATCCGATTGGATATACCTAAAATGAAGCAATTTAAAAGAATACTAACACATTTTTTACACGATGTCCACGAACATAGTGAGCGATTTTCTCAAATTGAGCAGTATATTTGTGCAAATCCAGATGCAGTTGATAATCAACCAACTGATATACAAGATTGTATTAAAAAATTTCCAAGACTCAACGATTATTATCCGACAATGGAATCGTTCGTAGGTCCATCTGGTGGATCGGGATCAGCTACAATAAATATTGTTGCGGGAATAGAACCAAAAGATGAAGAATTGCAATCTTTGCTAACTGCTTCTTCTGAGTGTGCTGGAATTTCTGCAATTTTAGGGACACAATATTTGGGATGTGATTGGTCAAGTCCTCAATCCCCTATGTCATGTGATTGTCCCTATGTCACGCCAGCTTTTTTAAATTACCTATCTTATAAAAGATTGTCTGCTTCGTATTATAATACACATTTAAAGGCTCCTTTGTATAGAAATGCACTTGAATCTTTACTTAATGCGAGAAGAATTAAATTAAGAGTAAGAGGATATTTAAATTTCGATGTTGGTTTAGTTATTAACATAGAAGATAGAAGACCGCTGACGAAAGAAAATGAAGCTATAACTTTTTCTGGTTTCAGTGGTAAGTGGCTTGTTTTAAATCTAACACATGTTTTTAATAGGGATAGAACGTATGAAACAGAATTAGAATGTGCTTCTTATGATTTACTCATTGGAAATTTAGATCTAAGAAATCCATCTGATTCCTCATCACTAGGAATAATAAATAGCTAATATGGCAAAAGATTTTGATTTAAACTTAACAGTATCGGCAAAAAGCAAAGATTTTGTGCTTTTGAATACTACTTCTGCTTTGAATCAGACCATTACAAATCTAGTCAATGTCAAAACAGGTGATATTATTTCAGATTTTGCCATAAATTCGCCTCTTTCAAGTTTAAACTATTCGGTTGATCCAATTTATAGAGAATATTATTTAAGTTTAATACCCGATTATCTTACTCATGTGACTAATGGAGAGATTGCGGAGGCAGAAATCACCACAAACAGCGTTACCAATAATAAAGTTTCTCTGGATATTCGTTATAAAACAAAATCAAATGCGTCTGGTAGATCAAATATAGTTAAAATAGAACAGAACTTATACTAAAATGGCAATATCAACCAATAATTTAGACATTTCCGCATTAGATTTTGATTCAATAAAATCTGATCTTAAGACATATCTACAAACGCAAACAGATATTGGTAAGGATATTGGCTTTGAAACTGGTTCAGTTTCAGATTCTCTACTTTCAGTTTTATCATATAATACCCTATATTATGCATATTACATTTATGCCTTATATCAAGAAACTAGCGTTGAAAATGCCACCAAGGTATCTTCAATTGAGAATATTTTGAAAGGTATAGGATATACTGCTCCCGGATACAAATCTGCAACTGCAAATATAAGACTAACCTTTAAACCCGGTTCACCTTCGGTAACTCTTCAAAAATTTGATTTATTTACCGCGAGCAATGAATTCGGTAAAAAATCATTCATCTATACTGGCAACACTCAAACCTTTTCAAGTGGATATCTTGATATTCCTGTGACTGAAGGAACAATTGTAAGTGAAGTGCATTTCTTGGATGCAAACGAAACTTATATTGAACTTGATGACACAAATATTGATATTGCAAACATTTATGTTTCTGTGGCTAATATCTATTGGACGAACGCAGTCAATTTTACCGGAGTTCCTACGAGTTCTTCAAAGGTCTTCTTTGTCGAAAAGGTGAATGGTAAATATAGAATTGTATTTGGTGGGTCAAGACAAGATTCTAGATTAAATGCTGCTGGTGACATTCCACTTACTTCTAACGAAATAGTTTTATACTATATTCGTTCAAGTGGAACATCAGGCAATAATTGCAAAGTATTTACATCAACGAATCCATATTTTACAATATCAACAAATATTAATTCTTCTGGTGGTCTAAATCAAATAGGCGTTGAGTATCTAAGAGAAGTTTCTCCGCTTATTTTTGCATTGAATCCAACCAATAAAAGAATAGTAACAATCAACGATCTTAAGGGATTCATCGGCACACATTCTACTTATGATACCACTAAAGATATTGATACTAACATATCTGTATGGAATGGTGCAAATACCAATCTTAAAGAATTTGGAACTTGTTATTTCTCGGTCATAAATTCAACAAGCACAATTGGAAATCAAATTATTTCCGATCTGGCTGATTTTAAGGCTGGCAATATAACAGTCAAATATACGTCACCAATCACAGTCTCACTTGCTGTTACTATAGCAGCTAAGTATCTTCCAAAAACAAAGAAGACTGCTGCTCAATTAAAATCAGGAATCGAATCTGCTCTAACAGTATATGACGTTAATGAATTTTTCAATAGCGTCAATTCTGAAGATTTACTTGCTATAATGAGAACTGTTGATTCTTCATTATCAACGAATCAAACGACCATTTCAATGACTGCGACCTACACACACAGCCTTTCAAATGGTATAAATTTTGGATTTGAGAATGAAATTGTAAGTTTCAATACAGAACTTTTTACTTCAAAATATGGCTCAGTAAAGCTCACAAGTTCAACCGTAGCAGATATTACTGGGTTTTACAAAATTCAAATGAAGAATTCCTCTGATGTTTTTATGGATTATGTCGGAAGATTTAATCCCAAAACAGGAGTCATTTCTCTTAAGAGTTCTTTTAATGCAACAAGCATCATCTTTAATTTTGTTGTCAAGGATATGGAAGCTGTTAAGAACTTTGTAGTTGATCCTACATTTACAGTAACTACAGAAATACTATGATATTATTTTTCAATCCAGAAACTCAAGGTTTAACCGTATCATTCGATGCGAGTTATTACATTGCTGAATTGGAAAATTATATTGCTACGACATTTAAAAGCACTACTGCCCCCACAAATAAAATTTTCGTTGAAGAATACTTTCCTCAATGGATACGAGAACAACACAATAAAAATCCAGTAAGATTTGTAAGCTTCTTACAAAATTATTATGACTGGCTATTTACTGTCGTTTCTGGTGGAGGATTTGGGGCAGATTATGAACTTGAAAAACTATTGGGTCTGCGCGAATGCCCGTTTAGTTCAGTCGATGAATTGATTTATCTGTACGCACATGATTTTCATGGAATATCATATACCTCCACACAAGTAGAAAACTTCAGACCCTTTATAGAAAACATTCAGAAAAAATATCTTGCAGTAAAGGGAACTGATTCTTCATATGAGTATTTTATTAAACAAATTTATGGATTCACTGCTGGAGTTACGGCCAATTATTCTAATACTACTTTTGTACTGAATTCTACAAATATTGGACCCACAAATAAGCTTCAGGATAAAACTTCTGAAAATACATATACTGTCAAAATCGATGTCAGCTCGACCGCTGCCACTGCTGCTGACAAGAAGACTATAGAAGAATCATTCAATATTCTAGGATACAAGACATTGGTAATCTAACATGGCAAATACCCCATTCAACTCAAATGACTTTCCACTAAAGCAGTCACCATATTACAGCAGAACATACGATTCTGATGTTGGTACTACATTTGGGTTTTCAAATAATCAACTTGTAGCTTTTCAGCCCGGAAATCCGCTTCAGGCCTCTGAATTGAACGAACTGCAAGAAAAACGTCTTCTTGACAACACTCTAAATTTTGAAATGTTAGGAGCATGGGCTAAAGAATGCTTTAGCAACAATCTAGATTTCCCTAAGTGGGATGGGGCTATTCCTCTATATCCAAAGACTGATACTATTGGATCTGATACTAAACTTATTGGTATTACACAAGTTGGAACCAATTCTCTACAAGTCCAGTTTAGAACTGGTTGGTATCTAGTCAAGACTGATGCTGGATTGAGAACTTGGGTACACTATGACAATTCCCCAGCTACCGTAACCTCATTTGTCATGGCACCAGCTACAAACTATTATATTGGTCTTTCCAAGACTGAAGGGTATAGTGGAGCTACTGCGACAAACGATCTAGGTGATAATTCTGATGGAACTTCAGACCCAAGCATACCCGGAGCGGATCGTTATATTGTAGGTCTAGGATCTGTAATGTTTAGTACAGTTTCTGGCTTTACAGGAAACTTTGAGCCAATTTTTAGTTACTTTAATAGCGGTCTAACTGGTGTTACAAACAGTGCTACATATCTTAACGGGTTAACATTCCACCCGTAATGGAGGTGAATTGTGAGTTGTGGTTGTAATAAAGGCAAAGATAATAATGGTAATAAAGTGAGAATTTTCAGAGATATTTCATCTGGAAAAACTGATGTAAAAAAACTCTATACGATGATTCAGGGGTTTGCTTTGGCTTATGCCTCTAGAGGACTGTCAAAAGAAAAGGCCCCCAAGGAAATCAAGCAACTAAGAGTGTTGAGTTGCTTTGGTAATGAATCTTCTGGCGGTGAATTGCCACCATGTCAACATCTAAAACAGTCATCTACTGAAGGTAAATTCTATTGCGGTGGATGTGGCTGCGGAGATAAGAAGGCTACTTGGCTCAACGGAACCGCTGAAGAGTATTCAAAGTTAGACTTCCCCTTCCTATCCTGTCCGTTGGCCATGCCGGGATTCTCAAACTATAAACAGAGCAATCCAGATGAAGCTAACGAACCTATTACAAGAAAATTCTATATTGAAAATATGGATTTTACGGATGTACAGGAAGTTCAAGTTACACAGCATGAATTTGATCCTGCTGCCCTTGGTTTAGCCAAGCAAGTAACCCAAGATGAACTTAAAAATATGTTTAAGAAAAAATCTGACTGAATCTAATGCAGCATACATAATAGTATGCCAGCATTAAATTCCAGAGAATCTTTAATAGATTACGCTTTTAGAGCTTTAGGATCACCTGTAATCGAAATAAATGTCGATATGCAGCAAGCCTATGACAGGCTTGACGATGCACTCCAGTTCTTTGCCGAGAGGCATTTTGATGGAGTGGATCGTTGCTATTTTGATTATGTTGTCACTCAGCAAGACGTAGATCGCAAATATATCAATACAGATGCCTTTGGCCCCATGGTTGGTGCTGATGCGTCTGGCCGTCCGGATGGGCGAGACATTTTATCGATCATAAGAATTTTTCCTTTTGGTACTCATAGCTCAAACAACTTTTTTGACATTCGCTACCAGCTAGCGTTGAATGACTTCTTCGGTATTAATACTAATCTTAACACAAGCGGTGCTGCTCCAGTAGCAACTTATGACATTGCTAAAAGATATATCAGACTAATTGAAATGATGTTTGATCCAGAAAGAGCTATTCGATTCTCCAAGGTCACAAACAAGCTTCAAATTGAAACTGACTGGACTGAAATGAAAGCCGGAACACATCTAGCTGTCGAGGCATATGTTCTGTTAGACCCAGAAAGATACACAGAAATTTATAATGACATTCTTCTAAAGAAATATGTAACGGCTCTTATCAAGAGACAATGGGGCGCAAATCTTTCAAAGTTTGATGGTGTTCAGCTTCCCGGTGGTATTGTCACTAGAGGATCCTCAATTTTCGGAGAAGCAATACAGGAAATCGCCATCTTAGAAGAACAAGTTAGATCTGCGTATGAATATCCACCTGACTTCATGACAGGATAAAAATGGCAACAAATCCATATTTCAGAGACAATTATTCTGGAGAGCAGAATGTTACAGAGTCCATCGTAATCGAAACGATTCGAATGATGGGCAAAAACTGCTTTTACATTCCAAGAGAATATAATAATATTTCTGTTCTTTATGGAGAAGATCCGCTTTCTACATTTACCAATAAAATTGAGATTGAGATGTATCCAGCAACTGTCAATGGATTTGGTGGTGCAGGAGATTTGGCCTCAAGATTTGGTATTGAAGTAAAGGACGATGTTACTTTAGTTGTTTCAAAGAAAAGATTTACAAAAGAAGTAACGGAAAGATTTAACACAATCACTCGCCCAAGAGAAGGTGATCTTATTTACTTTCCTTTATCTAAGACCTTCTTTGAAATAAATTTTGTTGAACACGAAACACCGTTCTATCAACTAGGTAAACTTTATACTTTCACATTATTCTGCGAAACTTTTGTCTTCTCCCACGAAGAATTCAATACAGATTCGCCATTGGATACTATTATGGATCGTTCAAAGGAAACATACTCATTGTTTATCAATGAGGCTGGTGGTACTTTCATGAATGAGTTTACCATCGGTGATAAACTATACCAGAACGGTTTCACCTTGGGTTCATCTCCAAAGACTGCTGCTATTGTGAATTACAATACCAGAGTGAAGCAACTTACACTATCTCCGATCAAGGGCACATTCGTATCTGGAGATATTGTGGTATCAAATGAATTTGGAATTACTGCTTCAATGACTGGTGCTACATCTTCCAATGTGGTTACCTACTTCAATACAGAAACAGATAATATTTCTGACATTGACAATCCATTCGACATGCTTGTGCAAGATTATTACGCTGGAGTCACCCCAAGCTTAATCGACTATAGCGAAGATAATCCGTTTTCAGAGGGTATTTAAATGTCTGATATAACAAATAAAGATCAACTCAATAATTTTCTAGAAATTACAACACCTAAAGCCTTGAAGCAAGAGTCTTCTATAATTAAGAAAAACGTAGAAGATGACTATGAATATGCCCGTGATAATATTAAAGAAATATTAGAAAAGGGCAAGATGGCTTTGGATGGCATTCTTCAGGTTGCTCAGGACGGAGACTCCCCCAGAGCCTACGAAGTCGCTACAAACATGCTCAAGGCTCTTTCCGAGATCAATAAGGATCTCATGGATGTCCATGTCAAGGTAAAGGATAGCGAAAGAACAACCATCAAACAAACTAATAATGCCATTTTTGTGGGTTCTACTTTGGATCTTCAGGACATGATAAATAAAGAAAGAAGTTCAAAGAAAGCAATAATACAGGATAACAATGTTTGATTCATTTTATAACGATTGCATTAAAAAGAACACGATAGCGTTTGCTTCGTTATTTAACAATATTTACGTCAATAGAGAAGATGCATCAGATTCTAAAAAAATCAAAGTGCCACTTGTTTATGGAGGCAAAGAAAAGTATGTAAGCCGTCTTCAGAATCCTTCTAGTATTTCTGAAAAAGATAAGCTTCAAATAACTCTACCCATGATGAGTTTTGATATGTCTAATCTGCAATATGATACGCAGAGACATAGAAATAAACTTGAATTTAATAAATTATTTTATCAGGAAGATGGAGAGACAAAGGCTAAGGTAAAAATTGGTGAATATCCCTGCCTTATGCAATTTAATCTTGCGATTTATACTCGTAACATTGAAGAAAACTTTCAAATCATTGAGCAGATTGCGCCATACTTTACTCCAGAATACATTCTTACTCTAGATTTTGATAAGACTTTGACTAGAGGTATTGATGTTCCGATTAATCTAGTTGCATCAAAGATCGGAAATGACTACGAAGGTGGATTCGGTAATCGTAGAGCCGTAGTTAGTACTCTACAATTTGTTATGCGTACCTATTTGTTCGGCCCTGAGCGAGAAGCGACTCCTATTCTCACAACGGATTTTAATCTCAACACTCAGGATAGCTTTTTGCAATTCATCACAGATGTTCAAGTCAACGATGATTTGTATCTCAATAACCAATCAATAACTGTAACTTGGAGACAGGGTGGAATATTCCCAAGAAATCCAACTATAGTTATTACAAATCTTTCCAATTATACTGAAGAAATTATTTATGATCCAGAATCCTTTGATGTAGGTGATGGAACAAATAGTGTTACATTTGCAATTCCAGCTTCAGCTCCATTGCTACAGCAACTTTATGTTAGAATATTTTTTGGAACAGTGTCAGACAATTCAACAGCGTTTGAAGTAAGATCAGCTGCTGGAAATATTTCTTTACTAAGATTGGCTAATTTTGCCGGAACATCATTTAATGATTTGATGTCTTCTAATCATTACTATTTTACTCAGAGTGGTGTAACACAATTTAATCGGGGTGATAATCTTGTCTTGGCTTATAATTATGGCTCATATGGTGATCTTAACATTAAAACACCCGGATTACTTGAATATTATCGTGCATTTGGTTTAACATTCAGAGCAAATACAATTGACAATCCACAAATTCCATTTGGTAGTGTCATACACAATGGTATGTGGGCTGGCATAAGTTATGACCAGAATAGAGTTTTACCCTGTTTACCAATTTATATGCGCCCCGGAGGAAATGTAAATTTATATGCAAATCAAGGTGATGGTGTTTTCGGCACAACACAAGGCACATTGGCGAATAGAAGAACTAGTGAAGATATGTTCCAAGCAACATATGGTTCGCAGGCTTATTACATCAATGGATTTTGGGGATGGAATGGTACAACAAGTATTATAAGTATTGGATCATATCCATCAGCGGGTATTACAATCGAAGCAGGATATAGCGGATATATTGTAGATAAAAATAATCAAAATAGATATCCAGATACAGGTAAATATTCAACAGGCGTTACCCACTCTCAAGCTCAACCATCAATAAGAACGCTTTTTGATCCAACATTTACTCAGAAATTATATCCATCTAGAGGAGCTACTGGATTAAGATCATGGGTTATTACTGCGTTTGGTAGTAACAACCCAGCCGCAATGTTATTTGATTCTGGTATTTTTGCTGGATCAACACTACCAAACTACCCACCGTATAGTGGTATTGATTATCTTGATTCGTTTGATAAGATGCGTTTGCCAATTTATATGGATTGTTATAATTTAGTCCATAATGGTAATACATTTTTAGTACCTTCTCCGTTTACTCCAAATCTTGTTACTGATATGTTAGGTTTTACTGCTTATGCCGCAACGGGATTTACTGGAAGAGAAAATTATGCTGGTAAATTCGGAACTACTTATGTTGGTGGATGGAATAAATTATTCGATTTTGTTTATGCTGGAAAAAACATTAATGGAGTTACTTTTGTTCCACCTACTCCATGTGTAGATATTATTTTTAATGATCATGAATTGCGGTGGGGATTGGGTTTAGGAACAGATTCTTTATTATTGTGGAAATTAATGTTGTTAGTTGATGGATTAACAACTGCATGGATTAATAAAGTAAAACAAGATCAATTCTGGCCGCAGCTTGAAGCAAAATATGCAGAATATCCGGGATTATCTTTTGATCGTATTTTTGATGGAATGAAAAATGCATTTCTTTATGCTACCAGTGGTCCACTAAGTAAAAAAGGAATTCATGGAGGAATTCAATTTCCAATAGACGCATTACCATTACAAGAATTTTATGATAATGAATTTAAGAAATATTGGGGTGGTTTGCAAGAAACAACCGAACGCAGAAGTCCCGGATGTAAGTTTGCTCCTGTGCATGTTAATAGACTTCCAAGAGTAAAATCTACTGGTAGATTCCATGATGTTACTGCTCAAAGCTTTTCACAAGGAGTGACTTTACCATATGAATTGATATATCACTATCCTTACGGTTCTCCATATACTTATACTGATTTTCAAGCTAGGTATAGAAGAACTGGATATGCACCTACACCAGTAAACGCTATTACTTTTGCATTTGTGGAAAACGCAATTATACCTCAAAATAATCCTACTCTTGCACAGGTAAATAATGCGTCTAACAAATTAGTTCCTTGGTTTACATCAGAAAATCTCGGTCAGACGGGAACTACTTTTATCTGTGGTATTTCATACAATCCACAATATTTCGAAACAAGCAATTCAGTTCCTACAATTGGGGATGGAACATTAGTAACATTCTTTGGCGAGTATTATGATCCTACTCAAAGACCATTTGCGGGTACAAGACTATCCGAAAAATATGAGCCATTCCTCGCTATGAAGGATGAATCTAGAATTATTCGTGGAATTATAGAAGAAAATATGAACCATGGAGTTTCTGGAATTTTTATTTATAACAATATCCAATTCAACAGAGTTTCATATCACATTCCTCACGGTTATGAGAATAGTTGGTTTATGGATTTTATTCCATCTTCTGCTAATAATAATGCTGAAGGATTTACTTATACAGATCCAGCAATATTTTCAAAAACAAATTTTACAGCTAATCCAAGAACAAATCCAAATTATCAACCAATTAATTTTTATCACTCATATAATGAAAATATCTTTATATCGAAATTATTGACCAATTTACCCCTTAACATCCTCAATCAATCAGTTATTTTCCAAGGACCTATAACAAATGAAAATGATGGAAGTGCTGGTTACTATGGAATTCATCCTAAAACATGGAATAATTTCAAGTATAATGATGAAATACTTTTGAATCATATTTTGTGGGACATGGAAGTAGCAACTCATGGAAGAACATATGAATATCTTTCAAGTTCAGACGATATAAACATTGCAGAGAGTTTACGGGTTGAAGTCGGAGGATTTAATATATCTAAATTGAATCCAGCACTATTAAGCAAAGTAAGATTGTTAGCTACAAACGCATCAGACCAAAATCTTATATTGCATAGAATAACCCTACCAATCCCATATATTTTAACTTCTGATTATGGAAGACCAGATCAAGACACTTATTATGATAATTGGTATAATAATCATTTTGCCGAGAATGTTTTGGCAACAAGCGTTGATCCTCAAACAGGTAATACCCTTGATAATATCAACCTTATAACCACGGGAAATAGAGATTTGGATTTTTATACTAAATCAGTAGTAACTGAAAGTAATGGAACCCACTCATGGAGAACTTTAAGAACAAATCCAAATATTAGAAGATTTAGTGTAAATGTTTTTGCTGGCAATACACTGGTAGGCAATTTAATTCCAAGTAAATATTACCCCATGGGAGTTTGGCTAATAACAGATGAAGTTTCTATTCTCGCTGATGGAACCACATTCAACAATTACAATTTACGTTTTGAATATCAAGATGCTGGTCCAATGGCAGATGGAATTACTACTGCACCTTATAGAACATGAGCAAAAAACATAAAGGTTATCTGGGTAATTCGAACCTCAAAGAGGCCGGAATCCATATTGATTATACCCCCGAGCAAGTTCAGGAGTATATTAAATGTGCCAAAGATCCCATTTATTTCATCAAGAATTATATCAAAATTGTCTCTCTTGATAAGGGTTTAGTGCCTTTTAATCTTTATGATTATCAGGAAGATATCGTTCAAAAAATGCATGATAACAGATTTATCATCGCAAAACTTCCTCGCCAGTCGGGTAAGTCTACCACAATGGTATCATACATTCTACATTATATTCTGTTCAATCAGAGTATGAATGTAGCTATTCTAGCCAATAAAGGATCTACTGCCAGAGAAATTTTAAGCAGACTTCAATTGGCATATGAATATCTTCCTAAATGGTTGCAGCAGGGCGTGGTGGAATGGAATAAAGGATCGTTAAAGTTAGAAAACGGATCTAAAATTATCGCATCAACTACCTCAGCCTCCGCGATTCGTGGTGGATCATTTAACATGATCTTTTTGGACGAATTTGCTCACGTTCCAAATAATGTTGCCGAAGAATTCTTTAGTTCAGTATTCCCAACCGTAACATCAGGCCAAACAACAAAGGTATTGATGGTTAGTACTCCAAACGGTATGAACATGTTCTACCACTTCTGGAAGAATGCTATTAAGAAGGACGGGGAGCCGGGTAAGAACGAATATGTGCCCATTGAGGTCAACTGGAGGCAGATACCCCTGTATCCGGGTGGACCCATGAGAGGGGCTGAATGGCGGCAGCAAATGATCGATCAGACTAGCGAGATGCAGTTTGAAAGTGAATTTGAATGCTCATTCTTGGGTTCTTCAAATACCCTTATCTCGACATATAAACTCAATACGCTAGTTTATAATCAGCCATACGAACGCAGACCCGGGGGATTGAGTATTTACAAGCCACCAAATGAGGATGGAATTTACTTCTGCGTAGTAGATACTTCTAGAGGTCAGGGACATGACTATAGCGCATTTGTAATCATTGACGGAAACACAAAGCCGTTTGAGGTAGTAGCGGTCTATAGAAACAATGTCATCTCCCCATTTGACTTTCCCATTGAGGTCTATAATGCCTGCACAGAGTATGGCAATGCCCATTGCTTGGTCGAAATCAACGATGTTGGTTCCCAAGTAACTGAGATTTTACATAGAGATTATGAGTATGAAAATTTGATTTCGACTCAATACATGGGTAGGGCTGGTCAAAAAATTTCATTAGGATTCGGTAGGGGTCAAAAGCAATTTGGTGTTAGAACCAGCACTGCTCTTAAAAAGATCGGGTGTGCTGCCCTCAAGAATCTAGTTGAATGCGATAAACTGGTATTTTTTGATCAGGACATGGTTTCTGAGCTTTATACTTTTATTTCAAAGGCAAATTCTTATCAGGCTGATGATGGCTATAACGATGACTTAGTTATGTGCTTAGTATTATTTGGTTGGCTTACTAGACAAGTTTACTTTGAAGATTTGCTGGATTTAAAGAATAAGAAAATAATAAATACAGATGAACAACAACAAGAAAATCATATGTTCGTTGCAGATATGGATGACAGGGAAGAGATGAAATTTGGTGGCGACTTATGGTTTGAGGTAAAATAAATGGCTGAATTAACACACTCTCATAATATTAGCGGAACTCTTATAGGCCTGACTCCCGGAAGTGCCCCTTTAACTGTCGGTTTAACCTTTTCTGTTGATGGTGTGTCTTTTTCTTCAGTTATTTTTGACATTCTTATCTCAAATGCCACGTTTGATTTTTCTATTCCTTACACTTCTATTGATGATTTAAGGGCAGATAATGTTTCTTCAGAATTTGTGGTAGCAAATAATTCAAATGGACTTGTTGTCAGTAATACTGGTACTACATGGAACCATTTTATTGGAATTACATTATTTTCACCTCAATCAAATGTATTTAATGGTGGACTTGCCAATCAAATACTTAATCAAGATTTACATTATCGATCAAGAAATACATTTACTTTAAAATATGGAGCATTTGGTCAAACTGGATCTGGTGCAATAGGTGAAGTAGCATCATCAACTAGGGGCGAAACGCTTTCATTTAGACCATTTAATATTGTTTCGGCTACAAATGGAGTTGCAGGATCCACCCTCGGATTAACTTTAGAATCTGCTAATATTCAAAGATATTATGTTGGTATAGGAACTGGAGCAACTTTTTATGGTATTGTTTCATTACTTGGGTGTACTAATAATATTTCTTTAAATTCTTCTAATTTAACATCTACACAAATTTCAGAAATAAATGCTGATTATTTAGATCCTAATATTTCTGGAAGCGATGCAAAATTTAATACTCTTCGAAGAATCGTTGATACTTCTGGTGCAACAATATTCAATACTTCTTTTACAGAATTTGTAGTTCCAAAACATATTCCGACTGGAAGTTATTATTTAATGCCAATTCCAAATTCATTTTTTGGATTACCAGTATTTTCTTCTGATGAACCCCTTACTAATGTTTCGGCAAATTTAATTACTTTACCACAAACAAATATTAATATTACAAATAATATTTCTTCTGGGTTAACTGGAGTTTATAGTTTATCTTCCGGTGTGACCCATTTTACAAATCCGTTTTCATCAAGAGTACCTATTTTATCTAAAGGCTTTTCTAATGTAGATTTTGCCGATAAAACTTTATCGGTTTTTGATCCAATAACATTTAATTTGGTAGCAACACCATATGGTATTACGAACAATTTAACAGGAAATACATTTCACAAATTAGATTATGGTTTTAACACTAGAGGTACAACATTATATGGAGGTGGTGCTGTTAGTAATATTTCATTCATACCACCATTATTTGGGTTTATTCCTCTGGGATTAACAGTTGGAAACACTTTAACTGTATTATTAGATGGTGTAACTTTTTACGAAAAAGTTTATAATCCATACAATATTATTTTTAATACAGATACTGTGGCTCATTTTTATACAACTGATTCACAAATAGCTACCAATAAAAGATTTTTTAGATTAATAAACGAATCTGGTGATTTATCTGCTAGAAGAAATTTAAATCATATCAACAGAGCTTTTTATAGAGTAGATTTTAATACTCATTCCAACCCGTGGGGATTTACCGGATTTACTTTTGGTCAGGGATCTACACAAAGTGAATTAAAAGTATTTTATGGCAATCCAGCAAATGGTATATCATTTATTTTACCAATAAATACAGGTTCTCCCGCAGATTTTTATTCATTGACCGGAGATGACGTTTTTATTCCAATTCAGGGTACCGCTAGCGGGTCTACGCTAGTGCCCGGAAATTCTGTTGAAATACACTATCAAAATAGACCACTTGGATATTTAGAAAAATTAAATTTATATGATGCATCTGGTAATTTTGCTTTAGGAATTACTATTGCTGATAACAGAACATTTATTCCTAGAAATACAACTGAAATAGGATTTATAAGAAAAACTTTTGATCAATCAAATATTGAAACCTTTGTTGTTCCAAATTTAAATAGTGTTGGATCTACAGGAACTGCAAGAATTTCATTTACAAGAGGGGATGGTATAAGTTTTGAATTTGGCTCAACTCCGATTACAACTCCATTTAGAACATTTTCACCTATTCATACAGTAGGAAATATTTCTGGACTGACGTTAATAGCAACTGGTGTCACACAACAACAAGGCAATCCAGTAAACTTTACGAGATTTATTGCTCCCGCTGTTGATTTAATGAGAATAACTGTAAATCACGGTCTAACAAATCTTGAGTCTGGAATAGTTGGAAGAAATAATATCCATAGCAGATATTATATGCAATCAAACGTAGATAATTTTTTACCAGATGGTACGTTCTATACAGGCTATCTGAGTTTTATAATTGATTCTGTTGGTCCAGAAAATGTTGTAAATAATAGTATTAATGTTACAAATCGAACTTTACGCTCTTTTAGAGAATCGGCTTTAGAACGTGCTAATACTTTAAATACTATAAATGGTATTTCTTTAAGTATTCCTTTGAGGAATTTTGAAGGAGTTATTACTGAAGGTTGGCCATTCGATACAATTGAGGGTAATAGTTCATTAACTCAATTGATGAACTATTTTAATGGTCCCCCCTTGACCGAGGCTCAATTATCAGCAGTTTTTGACGACTTTAACTATCCTCAATATGATACTGGTTTTACACTTATGTTTGATCAGGGTGACAATCCACCAGAGACTTTCAATGGGGGAGAATGGGTTCTTGCTAATCCCGGATCGTTTTTAAGATATTCCGGCGGTAGTACCTTCTTCCCATCAACCGCATTTAGTTTTGCCGATACTACAATTAGTTTCCCTCATTATATTTTCTATGATTATAGAATTACAGGTGTAACGTTATCATCAACATCTTCAATACAAGCACAGCAATCACTAACAACGACAATAACTGTAAAAGATTTGCCACACTCATCAATTTTTGATGGGTTACGATTATCGGTTCTAAATGGGGCTTCTGAACTATTTACCAAAAATTTATTATACTCAACTTCTAGTACCAATGACTATAGAATACCGGGTTACTCAGGTCTGGGTATTACAAATTATGCTGCTTATTATACAGCCACTCCAAGAGCCATAACTAGTATTTTTGTTGGTAGTGGATCGACATTAGGTGGAATAACAATAACACCCCCAACAACTGGATGGCCTGCGTCCGCAACTCTTACTGTAAGAGTAAGCCCAATATTTAAATCATTCATTAATATAACAAGTGATTTAGATACATTGAGAACTAATTCTTATGTTAGAGAGACATCTTTTACCACTGCCGCTCAAACAACAACAGGTGGCGGTGGTGGTGGATCATCTAGCGGTTCAGTAAGCGTATCCGAATCTGTGGTTACTGGAGTAGCATTTACCTCGACTGAAAATGATTTCTATGCTGGATTCCTATGCGGAACAACTGCATATAACATTATCACTAACAACAGCACTGCTTCATATTCAGTACTCACAAGCAGCAGCACAGCCTACGCGAATGCTAAAGCTGCGTTTGATGCTGGGACATTGACAGCAAATACTTCAACAGATGTCGAAATTCATTCTCTTCTTAACTTCATGGATTACGGCGGAAACATCATTGTCTCCCCAACTATCGATGGACTGTTGGGAAGCAACTACGAATATGACATTGTATTCACCGAAGATAACAAGAGATATGGCGAATTGATGCGTATCGGTTCCGAAAAGAACCACGCAATTGTTATTGTCGGTACATCTCTTGAGGAGGACGCAGCCTCGTTTGCAGCTCCAGCCTATACGAATCTAAATTCCGCAGGGCTTGTTGATGGATTGACCTATATGACAACTGCAAATAAGGGTGAATATGTGTTCTCAGTACTTGGCTACAAGAATAGAACTCGCTTCTATGGCTCTGGAACTGAGACTGTTCGCTTGTATCTCTCGTCAGATGTTGCAGGCGCATATGCTCGCTCATACGTCGAGAATAAGTACCATCTGTCAAGCTCTGGTTCGGCAAGAGGTGGAATTAGAACATATTCAAACATCACTCCAACTATAGTAGATCGTGATCTCTCTGGTTATTACACCAGAGGAATAAATCCAATCTACATCCCAAGCGGTACAAATAGAGCCGCAATTTGGGGAGATGCTACTGGTATAACTACAGGAAATGAAGTGTATAGAAAGTCAGCTTCTGTCTCTAAGAACACTAGCACAATCAAGAAAGAATTTAAGAAGATCTTTGAGGACTTCCAATTCGAACAAAATAATGCTGGTACAAGAGCACAGTTTGTTTCAAGAGCAACTACTGTTCTTGATAAGTTACAATCAATCGGAGGCCTTGCTTCTTATATCCTAATTTGTAACGAAACAAACAATACTCCATCTGTAGTTGCTCAGAAGAGATTGGTTGTTGACTTGACAATAGTACCAAATAATTCGATTGAATCAATAGTGTTGAATTTCGTTCTTAATCAAATCTAATAAATAGTATATGCCGATTACCACAACCACACAATCAAACACATTTAACATAACCCCAGTGTCTGCCACAGATCACTACACTGGGTTTTTGTGCTCCGCATCGACATATAATTTATTAGGAACAACTACTGATTCATTTACAAATCTTGAAACCATTTCTGATTCAATTTCCACTTTGGCTGAAAGAACAAGCTACACCAGTATTGTAACAAACAGCCTCGTTGATAAAGAAATTCATTCAATTTTTAATTGCATGGAATATGGTGGTAAAATGGTTATTGCGGGAACCACCGCAGGGCTTGCTTTATCATCAGCCAAGATTTCAGAAGTCATTACAGAAGATTCTTCTAGATATTCAGATGTTATAAGTGTTGCAAAGGCACGACTTAACTGCAATGCTATTATTGGATCTGATAGAGATCAATCTGGAGATTATACGAATCCAGATCAAGCCGCAATCATATCATCAGTTACAACTCAATTAGGAGCTACTGGTACAACTGCAATTTCTTATCTTGCAGCCACAATAATTGGCTATAAGGAAAGACCAAGATTCTATACAGGCAGTTCATCATCTACAAGTGCCATTACAATCTTCCTTGTATCTGATGCTGCCGGAGCGAACGCAAGAGCTTCTGCTCAATCAAAACCTTATCTCACTTCTGCTGGTGTTTATAGAGGCGAGCTTTTAAATTATACAAACGTAACTCCTAAGCTGTCATTTACATCATCGACTACACTGGCTTCAAGAGGAATAAATTATTTTAATTATCTTCAATCAAAGGGTAAATATTACCTTTGGGGAGATGAAACTGGATTCCGAGATAGCACAAGCGCAAAGAGTTCCTACGGATTCTCAAGGGCATTCCTTTATATTAATCGTGAAGTTACATCTATCTTGGATGATTATGTCTTTGAATTCAATGATGCTACCACTAGATCCGCCATCAAATCAAAAATGCAAAATATTCTTGATCCTATGGTTTCTAACGGATCCTTGGTTAGCTACACTTTAATTTGCGACGAGACTAATAATCCTCAAACAGTGATCAATCAGAGACAGCTAAAGGTAGATCTAACAATAGTACCAAATCTACCAGTTAAGAGTATTACTCTAAGCTTCAGCATATCTCTGTTGTCATGAACATAGTTAACTACGGACAAACTTCTACACCAAGCGATTTTAAAGTTCTCGCTTTTGTTACTCCATTAACGCAGAGTGTTTTGTCTGGTATTACCACTTCCAGCCTTGGATCTGATCAGTTAACTTATGTAGAATCTTTAGATGATTTTGTCAATACGCTATTTGGTTATACTGCCATAACATTTCGATCTGGTCCCGATTCTGATGACATTAAAAGAGCAGATGTAGAATTACACGGAATCATGACGATGTTGGAATATGGGGCATCAGTATATGTCATGAATACTACTGGTCTGACGGTATCGGGTGCATATACATCAAAAAATATTCAAAGTGTTGTTAATTCTACGGGTGCTGGGTGCATTGTTAATAATATTTTTAACGGACTTACTGGTTCTGGGTTTACTGGAATTCAAGATACTCCAATAATCATTCAAAACACAGAATTTGAAAAAAACTTATTAAATTATTTTATTCTTGAAGTAAAAGAAGAAGGAAATACAGCAGGAACGCCTTTTACATTTAATGGTCAACTTGGTGAAATCTATTCAAATTTTGAAGATGATATTGCTCCCGCTGATGTATTTACTGAGGAATTCCCAACATTAGGAATTTTTGCATATGACAATTTCTCATCAAGTGTTTATGGTACTTCAGAATATAATAATTTTATTGTTTCAAATGGAAAACTAATCGATCAAAATATTATAGAGCTTTTGGGTGTAAAGATAAGAAATCGATGCATCAATCCAGAATCAGATCCAGAAGCTACAAGTGAACTTTGGACTAAAATTCCAGTTCCTATGATTTATGATCTAGCAGGGCAATTTGCTAGATTGAAATTGGCTGGCACTCCGTGGGGAAGCACATCAAACTTTTTAATCGGTCCATTGCTTAATATTGTACAAGAGGATACTGAATATGTCTTGCCATTTTCTGAAAGTAATTCGGTAGCTGAATTTAAAAATACTATAACAGGACTTATCAATAATAGAATAAATTATGCAACATTCTATAGTTTTGATGGCATTTATGGTTGCTATTTCTTAAGCGATCTAACTTGTGAATCTCAAACCGATAATTCAGCACCATTTACTTTAGCTCTCAGCGAAAAGAGTGTTTATTTTGTTAATATAACTAAATTTATTAAGACTCAAATAACTTCAATTTGTGAAAATTATGTGTTTGAGCTTAACAATGAAGTTACTCGGTTACAGCTAACCTCCGAAATACTTACATTTATGAATGGTCTGTTGTCTAATGGGGCTATTAATTCATTCAATGTAGTGGCTGATGATACCAATAACACTCCGGTAGATCGCATAAATAGAAGGTTGAAGGTAGATGTAGCCTATACAACCAATCCAACTAATGATTTTGTGGAGCAATCAATAATTATCATACCTTAAAATACATAGATAATAGGGTAGAAAACGATGAGCAACGCAAATTCACTAAGTTATTTCAAACAAAAATTCAACGGTGGCACTCGCCAAAACCGATTTGAGGTTGAAGGTAATTGGCCTAGCATCATTACCGAGAATCCTCAAACTTGCTTTCATGTAGTATCTGCCAGTATGCCTCAATCAGATGTTGGCATCATTCAAATTCCTTATAGAGGAAGAGTTTTAAATCTTGCTGGGGATAGAGAATATGAAGCATGGAATTTGGTCGTTTATGACGATACCGGAACAAATTCTTTGTGGAAAGCATTTACAAGTTGGTCAAATAGAATTAATAAAATTTTAGGAAATGTTACGGATAGTAACAATCTTAACTTTGTAAAAACAAAAACTAACTGGAAGGTTAGACAATTAAATACAACCAATAATGGCACTCTTCGTGAATTGGAGCTACTTGGTTGTTGGCCAGCATCTGTAGGTGCTTTGAATTTTAATGCTTCAAATGTTAATCCTGTTGTTTTTAATGTAACAATGAATTACGATCAATTTAGGATAACAAAATACTCATGAGCTGCGATAGCAAAATTTCAACCTTCAGAGATGCTTTTACCTCATTCCCAAGAGGAAACAGATATTCTATTTCCGGGCAAATTCCCAATTCAAATAATGGGTGGGGAAATGATAATACTGGTGGATTCCATATTCATGCTCTAGCATTAAATGTTCCTCCAGCAAATCTTACAACTCTTCGGTATAACTATAGAGGTAGAACTCTAAAGAATCCCGGAGATAGACTATTTCCATTCTGGAATGTCACAATTCTAGATGACACGGGGACTGATACTGTTTGGGAAGCATTCCACAAATGGAGTAACAGTATAAACGACCATGATTCAAATCTTAGAACTACCTCTGCTTCTAGCTACGATTCTTACAAGCAGAATGGTTGGATTGTTAAACAACTTGGGTTAAACGGCGACACAATTAAAAGCGTTACGCTTGAAGGATGTTTTCCTTACATTGTAGGCCCAATAGAACTTGATATGAATCAAAAAAATACCGTGTGTCAATTTAGCATGGTTATAGCATACGATAGCGTGGTTGATGTGTTTACAAAAGACGGAACAATTAATATTAATTAATAGGATTTATTATGGCACTATCTGATATTTTAGGTTTTAGTTTTGGTAAGAAGAAAGGCAAAGAGGTTGAAGGTGATCAGTCGATTGCTTCCCCGATGCCACCAGAAGACTATGATGGCAGTTACCTAGTAGAGACTGGGGGTGTTTATGGCACCTACATCGACTTTACGGGCAACGCTAGAGATGATGGTGCATTCATTGCTCAGTATCGAAACATGTCTCTCTACCCTGAAGTAGATACAGCAATTGATGAAATTGTAAACGAAACAATTGTTCTTGGTACAGATCGTAAGCCAATTAAATTACAATTAGATAAACTTAATCTTTCGGATAGCATCAAATCAAAGATGCATAAAGAGTTTGATAACTTACTGAAGATTATGGATTTCAAAGGAAAATGTTATGAAATTTTCCGTAGATGGTATATTGATGGAAAAATTTATTATTTCCTAGAAATTGATAATGACAATCCTCAGCTAGGAATAAGAAAACTTATACCACTTGATCCAATCAAAATCAAGAAAATCAAAAATCTTAAAAAGAATCAGAAGAGAGTTGGCTCGGCCATCGTACCAATGATTCAAGAAGTTGAAGAATATTATCTTTATACGGATACTAACAAAGATTCTTTAATATCAACTGGACCAACTGGTCTTAGATTATCAACCGATTCAATCTGCTATGCTCACTCTGGGTTAGTAGATATGAATACAAAGAGAGTCGTTGGATACCTCCAAAAGGCTATTAGAACTATGAACATGTTGCGTCAATTAGAAGACGCAATTGTAGTGTATAGAATTTCACGCGCACCAGAACGTCGCATTTTCTATGTTGACGTTGGGAATTTGCCAAAGCAAAAGGCAGAACAATATGTGCGTGAATTGATGAACAGATATCGCAACAGAATGATTTACAACCAGACAACTGGTGAAATCAAAGATGATCGCAATCACATGGCCATGCTTGAAGATTACTGGATGCCAAGAAGAGAAGGGGGTAGAGGTACAGAAATCTCTACTCTTGATGGTGGCCAGAATCTAGGAGAAATGACTGATGTTGAATATTTCAAGCGCAAGCTTTATCAGTCTCTTAATATTCCAGCATCAAGATTAGCGGGTGACAATACGTTTAACATGGGCAGATCTGCTGAGATCACCAGAGATGAAGTTAAATTCTTCAAGTTTATTGAAAGAATTCGTTTACGCTTCTCAGTATTGTTCTTGAATCTTCTCAAAGTTCAGTTAATTCTCAAGGGAATCATTACTGTAGAAGATTGGGATGACATGTATTCCGACATTGAATTTGAATTCAATACAGATTCATATTTCAATGATCTTAAAGATGCAGAAGTACTTGCTAGTAGACTAGACCTTGTTGCCGCTGCTGAACAATACATTGGTAAGTATTTTTCTTCAGATTATATTCGTAAGAATATTCTTAAGCAATCTGATGAAGATATTGAAGTAATAAATACTCAGATGCAGTTTGATATCTTGAAGATGCAACAAGCTGCGGCAGCTCAACAACAGCAAATGCAACAGGAGCAACAATGAAACATAGACTGAAAAAGATTGTTTTTGAGTCATTAGACAAAAACAAACTTAATTTTAACATCAAAAATGAGCTTTCTTTCAGAGTTAGCCAGTTGATTAATGAAAAAATGCTTTTTGAACAAAATAAAATGCTTCAAAAATGCACTCCAAAGACCTCCACTGATTCTATGGGTAGATTCGTTTCAGTCATAAAGGAATCTTTACAGGCAAAATACCCTATAGACATTAAATTAAACAGTGGCGAAAATATAAGTATTAGTAGCAAAGAAGGGCAAAAGTTGGCTATTTTGTTTGATAATCTAAATGAAAATAACCGTGTTAAAATGACTTCTTCGCTATTTGAAAATAGCAAAAACTACAGAAATATTTTAGATTTCAGCAAAAACATAAGGAAATAAAAATGTCATCAAAGAAAGTTTTCAAACAAATCCTTGAAGAGAATGCGGTCGGTGCTAGAAACACTGTCCGCGAAATGCTTTATTCTAAGCTAAAACACAAACTAAACGAAAAGTACATCGAAGTCTCAAGAACCTATTTCAATGAAGGTAAGATGCAAGATGTCGATGGAGATGGTCAGGTCGGAAACGATACTGAAGATGCCATTGCTACCAAGTTCATGAAGATGGGAATGCCACAGGACAAAGCAGTTGCAAAGGCAAAGAGCATTACTGCTAAGAAGAAGAACAAGAAATGAAGTTAATCACCGAAACAGTTGAAAATGTTCGTGTAATTACCGAAAGTATCGATGGTAATAGTAAAAACTATTTCATCGAAGGCATTTTCATGCAAGCTGATACCAAGAATAGAAATGGTAGAACTTATCCCAAGCCTATTCTTATGAATGAGGTAAGACGTTACATCAACGAACATGTCAATAACAAGAGAGCCTTCGGTGAATTAAACCACCCAACTGGTCCTTCTGTCAATCTAGACAGAGTCTCACATCTTATCACAGAACTCCATGAACGCGGTAATGATGTTTATGGTAAGGCTAAGATTCTTGATACTCCAACTGGAAAGATCGTAAAGAGTCTTCTAGGTGAAGGAGTTCAACTCGGGGTTTCTTCTAGAGGCATGGGTTCTCTCAAGAAGACTAAAGAAGGCGTAAATCAAGTACAAGAAGACTTCATGCTTGCCGCAGTTGACATAGTGGCAGATCCTTCTGCTCCACATGCCTTTGTCAATGGCATCATGGAAGGTAAGGAATGGGTTTGGAGCAATGGCGTTCTTAAAGAACAAACCATCTCAAACTATAAGAAAGAAATTCTTAAGACTCCAAGTAAACAACTTCAAGAAAAGGTTCTTAAGACATTCGAACACTTTTTAAGAAATCTATGAACTACTTAGAACAAACATATTTAAAGCAAATTGCTCAACTTCAGGAAGAGTTGAATGTTCTCAAGTCTCAAGAAAAGACTCTCGCAGAGCAAACTTCATTTGACTCTGAAGCTGATGTAACAAATTATGCAGAAAAAGCTTTAAACAATATGTCCCCAGAGACTTTAGTAAGAGATGCTGCCACTGCATTAATAGGATCTGCGGCAGTTAAGCAGTCATTAGGAGATATTAACCTTAAAGATATTCTTCAAAAGAATATGAAAGATTTTTTGGACGTTACTCTAGTACAAAGTCTTCGTGACGTTGGTAGTTCGTTAGCAAATACATTAGTCAATGCTGCTGGTAGAAATCCATTCCAGTTAGCAAAGGCAGTTAGCGTTACACGCTACAATCCATTTGCAATTTTTGATCCAACAGAAAGATCTGATGGAACTAAAAGAGTAAGTCCACAAACCGCTGATTCATTACTGCCATCAGCTCAAGATGCAGAATAATAAATAATTTAGGAGAAAATATGAGAAATAGAAAAAAATATATCGAAGATGAAATTTTAAGCGAAGAAATGGAAGATGAAACTGAGGAAGAAGATATGGATACCGAGGACGAAACCGATGAGTCCGAGGATGAAGATACTTCTTCTAACCCCGGCAAACAAGCAGCTGGATTCGTTGACTTTGATGTCAATGGTATGGGCAGCATGGATGCTAATGGCGGTAGAGTATTCATTCAAACCGATCCAAGAATGGATCCAAACATGGCCAAGCTTGCTCCCTACAACCAAATGACTATTGCTACCCCCAAGGTATCACCTGTTCAGATGAAGGAAGCATTTGACGCAATCTTTGCTGACGCTTCACTTTCAGAAGAAGTTGTAAACAAGCTACAGACCGTGTTTGTTGCTGCACTCAATGAAAAGGTTGAAGAGCACGCTAAGAACACCACCAAGATTCTTGCCGAGCAGTATGAGAAGAATCTTGAAATTATGGCAGGAACATTGGCTGAGAAACTTGATGAGTATCTTGGCTATGTCGTAGAAGAATGGATGACAGAGAACAAGGTTGAAGTTGAACGCGGCATCAAGACTCAAGTTGCTGAAAACTTCATTCGTGGCCTCAAGAATCTATTCGAAGCACATTACATTGATGTTCCAGAAGAGAAGTACAACCTTGTCGATGAACTATTTGAACAAAATGATGAATTGACAAGAACCATGAACAAGGTCATTAACGAAAACATGAACCTCAAAAAGGAAAGTGTTGCCAATAAGATCTCAAGCATCTTCCTTGAAGAATGCCATGGATTAACCGATACACAAGTCGAGAAACTAGGTTCGCTTGCCAAGGGCCTTGATTTCGATGGAGAAGATTCGTTTAGAGGTAAGCTACAATCGCTTAAGGAAGCTTATTTCTTCAGAAAACAAGAAGCCAGACCAGCTTCAGTAGCTCCAGTAGCTAGTCCAGTAATGGATCTACATGAGATGGTTCAGCCTTCAGCACCCACTATTGACAATGAAACCGTCGCTCAGGTGGCTAGAGCAATGAGTAGACACATTAAGAAATAATCAGGATTTAACCTAAATAACACAGGAGAAAAATAAAAATGTTCGAAGACTCAACACCGTATGATATTTTAACTGAAAAGTGGAACCCCGTCCTAAATCACGACGCAGTTCCCGCTATTGAAGATGTATACAAGAAGAAAGTAACCGCAGTCCTTCTTGAGAACCAAGAAGCTGCTATGCGTCAGCAGTATCTAACCGAAACTTCAGCCAATGCAATTGGTGGTGGATTCAATCTTAACACTAATGGTGCCCCTAACACCAACCTAGCTGGTTATGACCCAATCCTCATCAGCCTTGTTCGTCGTGCTATGCCTAACCTCATGGCCTACGATATCGCTGGTGTTCAGCCCATGACTGCTCCTACCGGACTCATTTTCGCAATGAGATCTAAGTATGACAGCCAGAGTGGAGATGAAGCTCTATTCGCTGAACCATTCGCTAAGTTCAGCGGTTCAGGTTCAACCTCAACTGGTGCTGCAACCGATCCACTTACTGGAGTCGCCCCACTAAGCTTCTCTGGAAATACTGTTTCAAAGGCTACTATCTTTGGAGAAGATTTCAAGGCGTTTAACACAAGCACCGCTGAAAATCTTGGAGTTGCTGGAACTCCATTTAAGGAAATGGCTTTTGCTATCGACCGTATTGCCGTAACTGCCAAGACTCGCGCTCTAAAGGCAGAGTACACCACTGAGCTTGCTCAGGACCTCAAGGCTGTTCACGGACTTGACGCTGAAACCGAACTCGCCAACATCCTCAGCACTGAAATTCTTGCTGAAATGAACCGCGAGCTTATCCGCAACATTTATCACGTTGCCAAGCTAGGCGCACAGCAGTCAGATCTTTACTATAAATCAGCAACTCCCGGTACTGGTGGTGCATATGACCTCGCTCTCGACTCAGACGGTCGTTGGAGCGCAGAACGCTTCCGTGGCCTCATGTTCCAGATTGAACGTGAAGCTAATGTAATCGCTAAGGATACTCGTCGCGGTAAGGGTAACTTCATCGTCTGCTCATCAGACGTTGCTTCAGCCCTCACCATGGGTGGCTTCCTCCAGTTGACCCCAGCTCCTGCTACCCAGCTTGAAGTTGACGATACCGGAAACACCTTCGCTGGTATTCTAGCTGGTAAGATGCGCGTTTACATCGACCCCTACAGCAGCGCAACCCAGAACTTCGTCTGCGTTGGCTATAGAGGCGCAAGCCCCTACGACGCTGGTCTCTTCTACTGCCCATACGTTCCACTCCAGATGGTTCGTGCAGTCGATCCTGATACCTTCCAGCCCAAGATTGGCTTCAAGACCCGCTACGGCATGGTCCAGAATCCATTCGTCCGCGACGCTGGTTCGCCACTTGGTGCAACCATGACCGAAGGTAAGAATCAGTACTATAGACTCTTCGCAGTCACCAACCTCCACGGTAACACTGGTAACTGATAAGTTTCTATAAAAGGAAATGAGAAGGGAGAGGAGAAATCCTCTCCCTTTTTCATTATACATACATTATGGCGCAAGCTGATTATCCAGTTAATATTAGTCAACTTAATAGGAATTTTTATACCTTTAAGTTGTCTAGAATTCCTACAACAACTTTCTTTTTACAGAAAGTATCGTTGCCCGGTATTATATCTCCAAATTTTGATCAGCCAACCACATTAGGTGTTCCAGTAAAAAGACCACTTGGAACTTATAATTTTGCAAATCTTGATATTGAATTCATTGTAGATGAAAACATGACTAACTGGTTGGAGATTTATAGATGGATGAGAAATATTGGTAATCTTGATTCAGATTGTACTTATAATATTCCTGAAAATAAATTTACATCAACCGGAACTCTTATTATTCAGAAGAGTTCTTATACAGCAAATATTACTGCTACCTTCTTTGACATATTCCCCATATCATTAGGTGGCATTGGTTTTGATACAACCCTGCCTGCATCCGAGCCAGCAAGAGTAAGTGCTAGTTTTGCCTATACATACTACAGCTTTAATCCCGATCCGGGAAATACTACTTTAGATTGATTTTATTTGTATTTGTGTATACTTAAATTATGAATTTCGATGAACTTAAAGAACAGGTCGAAAAAGACCTCAAGATTGATATTACCGAATTGGCCCAAGAATCTGTAATAACACCACAGATTCATAATAAGTATTTGCTCTTTTTCAAGAAATATAAAGAAGAACTTTCTATGGAAGAAAGAACCATGAAAGTATTAAGAAAATATAAATGGCTTTACTACATGGGCAAATTGAGCAGAGAAGAATTAGAAAAGCTTAAATGGGAACCATTTGAACTCAATATTCTCAAGACAGATGTAGATAAGTTCATTGAAGCTGATGATGACATTATCAACCTTGAAGGGAAGATCGCAGAAAAGAAAGAAATGGTAAATTATCTTGATGGAGTCATTAAGATTGTAAATGGTCGCCAATGGAATATTAGATCAGCAATTGATTGGATTAAATTCACTAATGGACAATGAGATTAAAATAGAAGCTGTTGATGATGCATTCATCAAGATACGATGTCCAAAAGACATCGCTAAAGAGCTTAATACCTATTTTACATTCACAGTCCCAAATCACAAATACAATCCATCATTTAGAAAGAGATTATGGGATGGTAAGATTCGTCTTTATAACCTTGCTAGTCAGAGAATTTACAAAGGAATGCTTCCTTATGTTAAGAAATTCTTCGATGATCGACATTATTCATACAAGAATGAAATCAATGAAGAAACTTCTTACATTGAAGAAGAACACATTCGTAAATTCATAACAGATTATCTCAAGGTATCAAGTGGTGGAAAAATTATTACTCCACATGATTATCAAATCAATGCAGTAACACACGGAATCAGGAATAAAAGAGCATTACTTCTTTCTCCCACTGGTTCAGGCAAATCGTTGATAATTTATTCTTTGATTCGTTATTTTATCGACAATATGCCAAAGGATAAAAGTATTCTCATTGTTGTACCGACAACAAGTCTAGTTGCTCAGTTATACAACGACTTTGCAGATTATTCAAAATTAAATGGCTGGGATGTTAAGGCAAATGTTAAAAAGATATATGCTGGGGAATCTAAGGCAATTGATAAAAAGATTGTCATTTCAACATGGCAAAGTATATTCAGAGAGAATGAAAAGTTTTTCGACAACTTTCATGCTGTGATTGGCGATGAATGTCATTTGTTTAAAGCAAAATCTTTATCCATGATAATGGAAAAGATGAAGAATTGCCCAATACGATTCGGTCTTTCTGGAACCCTTGACAATACTAAGGTTCATAAATTTATAATTGAAGGTTTGTTTGGACCACTTTACAAAGTAACAACCACAAAATCTTTGATTGAAAAAGATGTATTAAGCAATATTAATATCAATTGCTTGATATTTAAATACTCTCTTGAAGAATGTAATAAAGTAAAGAGAGTAGATTATCGGGATGAACTTGATTTTATTTTTTCTAGTGAGAAAAGATACAATATGATTCATCAGCTATGCAAATCATTAAAGGGTAATACTCTTGTTTTGTTCAGTCATGTGGAAACACACGGTAAAAAGTTATATGATATGATGAAAGACTTTGATAAAAGGGTTTTCTACATTTCAGGAGAAGTGCCTCTTGACGAAAGAGAATTCATTCGGCAGAAAATAGATACACTTGAAGACAGCATTCTCATAGCATCTTATGGTACATGTTCTACTGGAATTAATATTAAGAATATTCACAATATTGTTTTCTCATCTCCGTCAAAATCAGTAGTCCGTGTGCTTCAGTCTATTGGTAGAGGTTTAAGAAAATCTGATAACAAGACGCATATGACTCTTTATGATCTTGTTGATGATTTGAGATACAAGAAGTACACGAACCACACATTTAATCATTTCATAGAGCGATTAAAGATTTATGAAAATGAAAAATTTCCATTTAAGCTCATAAATCTCAATCAAGATTCATAAATACTAATGGAGGTCATTATGGAAGTAGACTACAAGATCTTTAAGTTGAAAAGTGGTGAAGAAATAATTGGCTTGATCGATAGTCAGGATGATATGACCATTAAAATTAGTAGACCCATGGTTGTGAAATCGGTTCTCATGGTTGACAACTCTGGTTATCCAAAAGAAGTTATGATCATGCGTAATTGGCTTGAATTGACCAACGAGTTGGATGTTCAATTGCCAAAAGATCATATTGCCACTACTCTAAATCCTGCTAAGGAAACTGTTTTTCTATACGAGAAACAAAAAATGCGCGAAGATCAAGAATATCTCTATAAGCAAATGATAGAAGATGTGACTCCTAAGCTTCCAAGTGAGTTGGGATTTTCTGGAATGAATCCGCAAATGATGAATATGATTCAAAAGAAAATGGAAGAAGAACTTTTTGGCAAGACTTCCAAAAAGGAAGAAGAAGATACTTCTACCCCCGAACCTCCAGAAAAGAAACCAAATATGGTTGGAATGTTTTTATTTTTCCCACCAGATATTATTGCAGATCTGATTGATACTGGAGTTTTAGATCCTGAGATGTTTGCTGAACTCGCTGAAGATGATGCGTTGATTCCTGAAATGGAAAGACTCTCAGAAAAAGAACTTAAAGAAATTGATTTGAGTGATTGGCCGGATGATCCAAGCAAACTTCTTCAAGATAACTCTGAAGATATATCTGAGGAAGACTCAGAGGATACTTAAAGTACTCTATAGTATCTAATAAGTATAATTTCCCTTGTCCATCGCGTACACGCTCATTGTAGCAAGGAAAACAATTCTGTCAATACCCCCATTGCTCTTATGTTATTTGGACGTATAATGTAATTATGAAGAAAACTAAACAAAAGAAGAAAAAAATTGAATTAGAAGAGGACGAAGATGATTTAGGCTTTGATGATTTTGCAGTTCAAATAGAACCAGAAATCATAAAGCCTGCCACAAAAGGACATTACATCGATAACTCAAAGTTTAATGATGAAATGACAAAGTGGATTAAGAAAGTCAGAACGGCTGAAAAAAATGGCAAGGATAGACCACCAGTAACTGACTATATCGCTGAATGTTTCTTAAAAATCGCGGAACATCTGTCCTACAGACCAAATTTCATGAACTACCCTTACAGGGAAGAAATGGTGGGGGATGGAATTGAAAATTGTTTGATGTATGCTCACAATTTTAACCCAGATAAATCCTCAAACCCCTTTTCTTATTTTACTCAAATTATATACTATGCATTCCTTCGAAGAATTGAGAAGGAAAAGAAGCAATCATATGTAAAATTTAAGATAATGGAAGAAAATGCCGACGATAAATTCTACAAGTGGTTTAAAGAAAACTACTTTGAGAAGGACGGCAAGCCTGAATTAGCAGATGTGTTCAATCTCACAGAAAGAGATGTGGAAAGATTTGAAGAAAAGGCTGGCGGAAACGCCAAAAAGAAGACTAGAAAAAAGAAAAAAGTCATTAAAAGAGGTTTAATGTGAAAATAGCAGTCATCAATGACACCCACTTCGGAATCAGAAATGATTCCGATTTGTTTTTAAATTACTTCATAGAATTTTTTAGAGATCAATTTTTCCCCTACTTAAAAGAAAATAAAATTGATACAATAATCCACCTTGGAGATTTCTTCGATAGAAGAAAGTATATAAATTTTAATACTTTAAACAGAGTTACGAATGAAGTCCTAATTCCTTTGAAGGAAATGGGAATTCAAATGCATTGCTTAGTAGGAAATCACGACACCTATTACAAGAATACAAATCGGGTCAATTCTGTATGTCAGCTACTTCCAGCCTTTGATAATATTAAGACCTATGGAGAGTTTGATGTTATCAACATTGATGGAACTGAGATCGCTATGGTTCCTTGGATCAATGATTCAAATGAGAAAGATATTGTCAAGCAACTCAAGAAATGCAAAGCAACTATTGCCTGTGGGCATTTTGAATTGACTGGATATGAAGTTCTTCGTGGTGTTAAGTTTGATGGCGGTATGTCAGATGAAGTTCTTAGTAAGTTTGAAATTGTTCTTTCTGGGCATTTTCATCTAAAATCATCACATAAGAACATTTATTATCTTGGTACTCAATACCAGATGTTATTTTCTGACATCAATGAAGCCAAAGGGTTTCATGTGTTTAATTTGAAATCTAGAGAATTAGAATACATTCAAAATAGAAATTGTATTTTCCATAGAATTTTTTATGATGACAGTGCAACTCCAAAGATCGACAAAATAGATTTTTCTCAATATGAGAATAAGCTTGTAAAGATTATAGTTCAGCGAAAAACTAATCCAGCAACTTACGAAAAATTCATTGATGGCATCAATTCTGCAAATGCCCATGAGATTTCTATTGTAGATGAGACATTCGTACCAGATGATTCAAATGATGTTGCAGATTTGAGTGTTGATACGTTATCTTTTATCGAAAAAGAAATTGATCAATTAATTGATGTAAAGAACAAAGACGAACTCAAGAAAATGGTGCATGATATTTATTTTGAAAGTCTAGATAATGATTAAGTTTACAAAACTGAGATTCAAGAATTTTGGTTCTTTTGGCAATAACTTTACCGAGATAGACTTTGGTAAGAAGGGAAACTATCTTGTATCTGGGCGTAATGGTGATGGAAAGTCATTTGCCTTCTTAGATGCTATTACTTTTGGTTTATTTGGAGTTCCTTTTAGGAACATCAATATTCCTCAATTGGTCAACAGTGTAAATAAGAAGAATTGTACTGTTGAGGTAGAATTTGATATTGGAATCACCAAATACATGGTTAGGCGTGGTCTAGCACCGAAGACATTTGAGATTTATAAAGATGGCAAGCTGATAGAACAAGCAGCCAAGACTAAGGAATATCAGGAATATCTGGAAAAGAGTATCCTAAAGATGGGATACAAGTCCTTTACACAGGTTGTAATTCTTGGAAAGTCTTCGTTTGTTCCCTTTATGCAACTTACTGCTGCTGACAGACGCGAGGTTATTGAAAATGTATTGGATATTGGAATCTTTAGTTCCATGAATTTGGTTCTAAAAGGCAAAATTTCACAGCAGAAAGAGTTTATTAAACAAAAAAAGACCGATTTATCCACAATTCAGGGCAAAGTAGATGTTTTGGATCGTAATCGCCAAGAATTGGAAAAGAAAAAGCAGGATATCGAAACCAAGCTACAAAATAGACTAAAGGAAATAGATGTTAGTATCGCTAACTACAGCGAACCTATAGCCTTATTAGAGGCAGAACTAGCCACCAAGGAGGCGATTCTAGCCACTTTCGCAGAAACCAAGTATACTGGTATGCTTGAACTAAGATCCAGCTTAAAAGCCAATCTAGACGCATTAACGGAAGACATCCAGTTTTACCAGCAAAATGAAGTATGTCCTGCGTGTAAGCAGGCTATAACGGATAATCATCGCAACGAAATTTGCTCAAATAAAAATACTAAAAAGAGCGAAATTGACACAGCCATTCAAAAATTGAATGAGATGATTCAAGAACAAAAGAATAATGATGATTCTAGAAAGACTTTAGAGAGAGAAATAGCAAATATTAAAAACGATATAAGGCAATCATCCCAAAAAATTGCCAATTTAGAAGAACAAAAGAAAATTTATGAAAAAGAAGCCAAAATTGATCTGGTGGATACTATCGAAAAAATTACAAGTGACATTGCTACTTTTAAGAAAGAAGCTAAGTCATGTCAACGAAGCTTGGATACACTTTATAATGAGAACGAAGATCTAGAAATACTTTCTGGGCTTCTTAAAGATAGTGGTATTAAGACCAAAATTATTCGCCATTATCTTCCATTGATGAATCAGATCGTGAACAAGTATCTTTCCAATATGAATTTCTTTGTCCATTTTTACCTAGACGATGAATTTAAGGAAACAATCAAGAGTCGCCACCGAGATGACTTTTCTTACATGAGTTTTAGTGAAGGTGAAAAGCTTAGAATAGATCTAGCTCTTCTTTTGGCTTGGAGAGAAGTTGCCAAGCAAAAGAATAGCGTTAGTTGCAATCTATTAATTCTGGATGAAATTTTTGATTCTTCTCTAGATTCTGTCGGTACTGATGAATTGATGAAAATTCTAAATATATTAGGTAAGGAAACTAATGTGATTGTAATCAGTCACAAAACAGATCAGCTTACCGATAAGTTTAAGTACATTTACACGCTGGAGAAGAAGAATAACTTTAGCAAAATAAGCCTTACATAAATGTACAACTACCGAGGAAAATTTCGAATACTACAGCCAGATGGCAATATGACCGTCTATTCTCAATATGATGTTGTCGAGAAGGAAGGCAAGCATTATATGGCTGTGTTTGATACCTATGGTTTTTCTCCGGAACACGGAGAACTTCGCGGTTGGAAAAAAATAAATGGAACTGTTCCTGTCACCAGTAGCAGTGCCCCATCCAATCCTGATGTCGGACAGCAATGGCTTGATACTGTTTCTGGAATTCTATTCGAATATGTTGACGATGGAAATTCTAAACAGTGGTTAGCCATTAGCTAGGAGACTTATGGGATACTATTATGAGAAGAAGAAGAATAATAGTTGGAGAAGAAAATTTTACAGAGAATTGGCAAAGAAGCAAAGGCGTTCTACCCGTCATTATTTGAACAAGCTTGTTCAAGATGTTTGCTCAGGAACTATTGACTTTGATGAGTTCTTGGATATGATGCGTAGAAGAGGTAATATATTATGAAAACAAAAAGTGCCACCAAGCTAAGTAAAGAGACATTGCAGATTCTAAAGAACTTTGCATCTCTCAATTCCAATCTTCTTGTCAAGCCCGGTAATCGTCTTGTCACGGTTACTCCATACAAGAACGTGATGGCAGAAGCCATCATTCAGGAAGAGTTTGATACTGAGTTTGCTATCTGGGATCTTTCGAAGTTTCTCGGCATTGTGTCGATGTTCGAAGATCCAGACTTCATCTTTCACGACAAGTATGTCGAGATTGAAGGTAGCAATCACTCTACCGTAAAGTACTTCTATTGTGATCCGAAGCTTATTACTTCGTATCCGACGAAGAATCTTGTCATGCCTCGCATTGTTCTTGAACTTGAGTTCTCGGAGCGCAAGTTAACTGAACTACAAAAGGCAGCATCCATTCTACAGATTCAGGATCTCAAGATCTTCTGCGACAGTGGTAGTATTATGGGTGAGATGTTCGATTCTAAGGACAGCACTACAAACACCTATAGCGTAGAGTTCCCATACGATGGTGAACTTGAGACTGATGAGTTTGAGTTCCACTTCAAGATTGAGAATCTGAAGTTTATTCCGGGAGCTTATAAGGCACAGTTCTCGGAGAATATTGTGTCTAAGTTTATCTGCAACAATACTCCAATTTCATATTGGGTTGCAATGGAACCGTCTTCCAACTACGGAAAGTAAGTAAATGAACATTGATCACTTTGTATGGGCGGAAAAATACCGCCCATCATCCATTTCTGAATGCATTCTTTCTAAGGAGAATGCAAGTACATTCAGTAGCATGGTAAAGCAAGGAGAACCCCAGAATCTTATGCTATCTGGTCCAGCCGGATGCGGTAAGACTACGGTTGCTAAGGCTCTTTGCAAGGATCTCGGATGTGATTACATTCTGATCAACTGCTCTGAAGACGGAAATATTGATACTCTTCGTACAAAGATTCGTGGATTTGCTAGCACTGTATCGCTGACAAGCGCAAAGAAGGTAGTGATTCTTGACGAGTTTGATTATAGTAATGCAAATAGCATTCAACCCGCTTTGCGCGGGGCTATTGAGGAGTTTTCCTCCAATTGTAGATTCATTATGACTTGCAATTGGCCGAGTCGCATTATTGATCCTCTGCATTCCCGATGCACTCATATCTCATTTGTGATTCCCTATGAGGAAAGATCTACGCTTGCGACTAATATGTTCAAGCGGGTGAAACATATTCTTGATACTGAAAAGGTATCGTATAACGACAGTGCTCTTGCTACTCTAGTAAATAGTCATTTTCCTGACTTTAGGCGTATAATCAATGAGCTTCAGAGATATTCTGTCTCTGGCATGATTGACATTGGTATTTTGAGCCAATGTAAGGAAATTGACCTCAAGAAGCTGGCTGGATACATGTCCAGTAAGAATTTTGCTGAGGTTCGTAAATGGGTCGTCAATAATCTTGAGAATAACAACACAGATATTTTCCGAAGGATTTATGACAATCTGACTGATATGCTACAGCCAGCCAGTATTCCACAAGCAGTCATGATTATTGCAGAATATCAATATAAGGCAGCATTCGTCGCAGATCAAGAGATCAATATGACTGCATTCTTGGTAGAAATCATGATGCAATGTGAGTTTAGGAAGAAATGAACCTATCCAAGGTATTAGAAAGTATCAATTACACGAAGGAAGATGCCCTTGCCGACAACGATAAGGACTATGTTCCATTTGTGGTAAATAGATCATTATCTTACTTTATCGATACTATCGCCTATGCTAATCAGATGAATCTGTATCCCCATCTGAATAAACGACTTCAGTACGATTACTTAAGAAACGCTGTTCGCAAGAAGCGTAGATTCAGCAAATGGGCCAAGAAGGTCGAGAATGACTGTCTAGAAGCCGTGTGCTTTTATTATGGATGCTCCAAGGTAAAAGCACTAGAAATCATCGGACTTCTTTCCCAAGACCAAAAAACACATATACAAACCGAATACGAAAAACTCCAAAAAACCTAAATAAATTGGTATTATGGAGTTTTTATGGATAATAATGACATATTTGATGGTTTAGGTGTTGAAATTACATTAAAAGATAAAGACGCTTTCTTGAAAGTCCGAGAGACTTTAACGAGAATTGGCGTATCTTCTAATCCAAACAAAAAACTATATCAGTCTTGCCATATCTTGCACAAGAAGGGCAGATATGCTATAATGCATTTTAAAGAATTGTTTGTTTTAGACGGTCTGGATAGTGATATGGATGAAACTGATTTGGCAAGAAGAAACACTATAGTGAAGCTTCTTGTTGAATGGGGTCTAGTAGATCCAGTAGATGAGAATAGATATAAAGAGCCTCAGCTTCCGCTGAATAAGCTCAAGATCATTCCCTTTAAGGAGAAGGGTGATTGGAATCTAGTTCCTAAGTACCATATTGGAAAGAAATAATGAATATTGTTAATGATTATGATTTGTATGATAAAGCAAGAAATATGCTTTATGAAGGTCTTGCCAAGTACGACATCAAAAAACCAATCTTCATCTATGTGGATAATGAAATTGGCGATGCAGTTTTCAATATAAAAAAGAATAAACATAATTTTGAATTGGCTATTATTCTTAGCAATGAAGCTGTAGGTTTTGCTAAAGAAAATCTTATTGAAATTTTTAATAGATTTGATATGATTATTACTGACGATCCAGTAATAAACGAATATTCGTATTGGGCTAAATAATGGGCAAACTTTTAATTAAATTTCCAACAAGAAATAGACCAGAAAAATTTAAAAGAGTATATCAGCAATATTATGATTATCTCTCTGGAAATCATGATGTTAAATTTGTTATTTCTATGGATAATGATGATCCTACAATGAATAACCCCGAAATGAGGGAATGGTTGGACAAGCATCCATCAAATAAAAAGTATAATTATTCTGATAATAAATCAAAAATTCAAGCAGTGAATGCTGATTTAAATGATGAGAATGCTGATGTTCTCTTATTAGCATCCGATGATATGATTCCCCAGATAAAGGGATATGATGATATTATTTTTAAAGAATTTGAATTATATTTTCCATCATTTGACGGAGCAATAAAATTTAATGACGGATTAAGATCTGATGATTTAATGACATTGTGTGTTATGGGATGGAAAAATTATGCAGATCTAGGATATATTTACCATCCAGACTACGCATCTTTATATGCAGATACTGAGCAAACGATATACTTTAAAAAGCTTAATAAGCTAGCCGTATCACCTACATGTATTATTAAGCATGAATGGACAAGTCATCCATGGGATGAATTACATGCTAGAAATGAAAATACTCAAATGTATATGAAGGATAAAGTTGTTTTTGACAAACGTATAAAAGAAATATTATCGCTATGAAATATTTGACATATTTAAATAGTGGATGCAAGTCTATTTGCGATAATATGTTGTACAGCGCAAACTCTGTTGGTATATCTAAAGATCAATTTTTAATTGTTGCCTTCGACAGAGCAATATTTGATTATTATAGCCAACAAGGATACGAGGTAGAATTATTCGAAGATGTACCCGAAGAAACCTACCACAATTGGACATGGGATCCTAATTCAAAGTTTAGAGCTTTAGTAAAACATAAATGGACATTGCTTAAAAAATATTTTAGTACAAATAAATCATTGATGTGGTTGGATTCGGATGTTGTTTTTTTAAAAAATCCAGAAGAAATTCTTAAAACTATTACATTACCTACATTTCAGATAGATTATCCAGCCGCATGTATTTGCACTGGATTGATGTTTTTTCCTGATTCTCCGATTTCTGATGAAATGCTCGATATTCTAGGAGCACAGAATATCGAAGATGATCAATTGGTATGTAATAATCTAGTAAACTCAAATGGCAATATAAAATCAAATATTAAATTTTTTGATTTGAATTTATTTCCAAATGGTGGATATTTTTACGATGCAAAAGGCACTACAATTGAGAAGGCAGTAATGTTGCATTGCAATTATATTGTTGGTCTAGAAAACAAGATCAATCGCCTTAAACAGTGCGGAGCTTGGTTTGTATGATATTTACAAATGATAATTTAAGACCAAATCCAACTTACCCAACCTACCCACCTTACCATACTGGTGATTATATTGAAGATTATTTCTATAAGTGGGTATTTAATAAATCAGATGAATTGCGTAGAGATTATATCGCTATAAGTTGGACAACTTTGTATTGCGAAAATAAAGATCAGGGAATTCAAGCGTTTTTAAATAATCTGGATAATAATAGAAGATATTTTACTATTTGTCAGCATGATGATGCTCCAAGACATAGATTGCCAGATGATACTTTAATTTTTTCTCTTTCTAGGTCTCGGATTGATAACCCATATATTAAAAATCCAATTCCTATACCAGCTGTTTGTTCAGCTTTGCCCAAACAGCCTGTTTTGGAAAAAGATATTTTTGCTTCCTTTGTTGGATCAATAACTCATCCAATTAGATATAGTTTATATGAGATATGCAAGTCTCAAAAAGATTTCTATTTTTCAGGACAAGCATGGTCCCCTTCAATAAGTAAAAATAAAATGGATGAATTTTTGAATATTTCTAATAGAAGTAAATTTACTCTTTGTCCAAGAGGATATGGAAATACTAGTTTTAGATTATATGAATGTATGCAACTTAATTCAATTCCGGTTTATATTAGTGATGATTTTTATTTACCTTGGTCAGACGAATTAGATTGGAATGAATTTTGCGTTATTGTAAAACACGCAGAACTCAATAATTTGCCTTCTATATTAAAAAATATTTCTGATGAACAATATAATTCAATGCTTAATAAAATTAAAGTCATTTACAATAATTATTTCTCATTGGATGGTGTTTGTAAAAATATTAAAGATCGCATAATATGAAATTAAGACTAATAAATTATCTGTGGCTATCTGGCAATGAAATCAGAGATAAAGAAGTTTTAGATTCTATAAATTTTAATATTGAGTCAAATTTATTTGATGAAATATTGATATTTACTGAACAGACTTCAAAATTAGATATTAAAATACAACGTAATGTCACTTTAACCAATATAACTTTAAGACCTACATTTCAATATTTGTTTGATTATGTAAATGCATTTCCACAAAATAACTATGTAAATATTTTGTCTAATAGTGACATTTTATTTAATGAGTCTATATTGTTAGCTAAGAATATGGATTCTAATGATTTTTATTGTATAACTAGGCACGAATTAGACGGAAATTTATTCAGTGATTCTAGGATTGACGATTCCAAATTCAAAGCATCACAAGATGTATGGATTTGGAAGGGTGATTGTAAATTGTATGATTGTGATTTTTATCTGGGATTCCCCGGATGCGATAATGCTTTAGCATGTAAAGCAAAGCATATAGGATATAAAGTCAAAAATCCATGCTTAAGCATCAAAGTTACACATAATCATAAAAGTGATATTAGATCGGGAGATTCAAATTTAAGTAATTATAAAAATCATTTGAATATTATATTCTTAATTTCTCCCACCCATTTAGATGAACCTACATACTGTGCTTATTATAATGAACCATCTAAGGAATATTATATTTTGGATTAATTATGAAAAAAATATTATTTGTTATTGCTAACTATAAAGATTCTAGACAAGCATTTTTTGAAAATTTCTTTTCGCCCCTCAATAAAAAATTTGCTGATATCCATGGATATGAATATATCGTATCTAAAGGTGGAGACTTATTTCGAAATAATCCAACTTGGTGGAAGTTTACACTAGTAAGAGATATGATTAATGATGGTACTCTATCTGTAGGAGATGAATTGTTACATCTAGATGCAGATATGAGAATTGATAAGTTCGATAAGGATTATCCCTGCGATAAATCGTTCTCAGTGTGTATTGATAATGGTAATTCATTTTGTATGGGGTCGTATAAAATGAAAATTAATGATTGGTCTATAAATTTAGTAAATAATATTTTAGACGAGTCTTTGTGGCAAAAGTGCAGATATGAACCACATTGGCAAGCTTTTAGAGAACAAGCCGCCTTTTATACTCTTTGTGGTATAATTCCGCACAGCTGGATACCGTTTTTAGATCTGCCTAATTATGGCTGGCATCAGAATAAAACAGATAATACCAAGTATTCTATAGAGGAATTGCACGCGAACGTACAAGTATTAGGGCCAGAATGGAATACTACTCTTTTAGAAGAAGAAGCTGAAATAACAGATCCAGCTCTTATGCAATACAATATTACTAAATCTAAGAAAGCAGATACTATAATAAGACATTTTGCTGGTGGACAGCAGTGGAGAAATGTATGAAAATTCTTTATATTACAACTGATGAAAATAAAAATCTACATCAAGTGGATCGCGCTCAAGGGGATTATATGGAAAATTTAATCCTTCTTGGACTGCGTAAATTACTTAAAGAAAACTGTGTAGAATACCCAAGAAAGAAAATATTATACCATGATTTTACCTCAGTTCCAAAAAGTTCATTGCATGGTCGTGGATTCTCGCTATACCACGAACCAATGGAAGAAATACCCGACCACTGTAGAGATTTAACAAATCAAACTTTTGATGTTATTTTGTATGGAACTGCATTTGCATGGGGAATGCAAGATATTCCAGAATTGGAAAAAAAATGTAAATTAAAATTTTATATTGATGGCCACGATTTATATGGCCATGCAACAGCAGGAAATTATATCAAATATAATAATGAGGTTTTGATTGGCAATCAAGCTAAACCTTCATTTAAAGAACAATTAATATTAGAAGAGCCGCATGTTTATCCCACTGGAGTCGGTTTACCAGAAAGTAGAATAATGCCTATTGATTTAAGCAAAAAGTGTCAATTATATCAAAAAGCATATCCGCGAATGGCTAATTTTGAAATTCCAAACGAATTTAATAGAGCGCATCATATTTTTACTGACGAAGAAGCTTACTATGAAGATATGGCAAAATCTTGGTTTGGTTTATCATGTAGACGCGGAGGGTGGGACGCAATGAGAAATTATGAAATTATAGCAGCTGGATCAGTTTTGTTGTTTAGAGATCATTATTTAAAACCAAGATATTGTTCTCCCGGAGATTGTCCAGCTATTTCGTACTCTACAAAAGAAGAGTTAAATCAAATTATGTCAACTTTGGTAGTTAATAATAAACCCACTGATGCTTATATAAATAAGTTGAACGAACAACGAGTGTGGTTAGTAAACAACGCTACATGCGTTGCTAGAGCTAAATTTGTCTTAAGTGTATTGGAGAAATATATTAATGGCGAAATTAAATATTAATGAATTCACAATTTGCTTACATTGTGGATGCAATAGAGAATTGGTTGACAATCAAATCAAAGATCTAAAGCCCCTTGAATCTACTTATAAAGTACATTGGAATAACCGAATAGATCGGTATCCAAAAATGTATCCCACATATTCACAATTAATAAATCATTCTGTTGTTACTTCTCCCACTGAATGGGTCATTTTAATAAATGACAGATGCTCCCCAAAACCACAAGAAATAGAAAAAATGATTCATCTTTTGGAAAATGGATTTGGATGTGTTTTGTTTTATGGTGTTGGTTTTATGGGATTTTCAAAAGAATTAATAAGACAAATTGGTTGGTGGGATGAAAGATTTATTCAGGGATGGGAAGATAGAGATTGGGTTTGGAGACTGCAAATAAACGATATAGCTCTTTATGAAAGTTGCGAAGCTGAATATGATTATAGCTGGAGATCACCCTTAAATCATCCAGCAGGACAATGCAGAGAAGAACATTTAAAATTAAAATATTATTTTGATTCAAATATAGTTTATGTAAATTTACCAGAAGAAAAATATCAACATTGGGATCTATTTATTGGAGATTCAAAAGAAGAAATAAAAAATTCATGGATGGCTTGGAATAAATCTATATTAAATTTAGGATATGATAAACCAAATGGTGGATTTGCAGGATCGCAATATTTTAAAAACAGAAAGATAATAAAAAACTATGAAAATGATAAAAATAACTGATAATTTGACTATGGTAGATGAATCGCATTTAGGTGGATTTTTAATAGAAAGTGATCCAGCTACTTTTACACCAAATTTATGGAAACATTTGTGTGAAACATATAAAATTGAAAAGGTAATTGATGTTGGTTGTGGAATGGGATATGCTATAAAAGAATTTTTAAAATATTCTAAAAAAGTAGTTGGAATAGATGGATCAGAATATGTTAAAAATAATAGTTCTTTTTCAGATAATATTGTACTCCATGATTTTACAAAAGGAAAATATTCATTAGATGAAATCTATGATCTCTGCTGGTCTTCAGAATTTTTAGAGCATGTAGAAGAAAAATATATGGACAATTATTTTTCTGTTTTTATGAAAGCAAAATATTGTGCTGTTACTTACGCAAATAAAGGACAATCTGGCCACCACCATGTAAATTGCCAAGATGAAAAATATTGGATTGAAAAATTTAAACAATATGGATTTAAATTTTTAAAAGATGATACAGAAATATTAAAAAATAAGGCATACGAAGACGCATTATCTTACAATCCACTATATAATGATAATCATTTTTATAACAGAGGTTTGTTTTTTGAAAACATTAAACTATGAATAATACCAAAAATATTTTAATAACTGGTGGTCTCGGTTTCATCGGTGCACATTCAATTGAAAAATGGAAAAATGAAGGTTGGGAAATAACCGTTATTGATAATCTTTCCTCTAATGCAATTGAAACAAACCACCCATTAACAGAAAACGTTAAACTAATAATCCAAGATATTACAAAGGCTGATTGGAAAACTCTTCCAAAATTTGATCTCATTCTACACTTGGCATCCCCCGTAGGACCACTGGGTGTACTAAAGCATAGTGGAACAATGGCCCGAATAATTTTAGATGACATATATTCAGTTATACAGGGAGCAAATTATAATAAATGTCCTTTACTTTTTGTCTCTACTTCTGAAATATATGGCTATAGAGATCATAAAAGCTACCTCCAAGAAAAAGATGACAAAGTACTTCGTGGAGACTTTACTGTTAGAAATGAATATGCTATGGCAAAATTGTTGTCAGAGATTGTTCTCTCTAATCATGCCAAGATCAATAGTTCTTTTAAATATCAAATTATTAGACCATTCAATGTAACAGGAAAATATCAGTTACCAGATGGTGGATTTGTGCTTCCTAGATTTGTGGATCAAGCACTAAAGAATCAAGATATTACTGTGTATTATTCAGGTCAACAGTTGCGCGCTTTTACATGGGTTAAAGATATTGTTAATGGCATTTATTTGACATCAATAGCACCCGAAAGCAAATGGAATCAGGAATGGAATATTGGAAATGAACTCAACGAACAAACTATTCTTTATCTTGCAGAAAGAGTAAAAGAATTCACAAACAGCAATTCAAAAATTGTACATGTTGATCCAAAAGATCTTCATGGTGCTTTGTTTGCTGAAGCTCCTGAAAAAATCCCAAATAGTGAAAAAATTAAATCTGAACTCGGGTGGAAGCCAACTAAATACGTTGATGACGTAATACATGAAGTTGTGAATTTTTATAAAGATAAGATTGATGCAAAAGTTACAAAACATATTTAAAAAAATAAGTCCGGGATTCTTTTTCGAAGCAGGAGCCAATAATGGCGTTGATGAAAGCAACACTTTGTTTTTGGAATTGAATGGATGGGATGGTATTTTAGTTGAACCAAATCCAATAAAATACAAAGAATGCTGCCACAATAGAAAAGTAAAATCACTACACGGTGCGCTAGTTTCTAGTGATTATAAAGGCTCTACTATTAGTGGTAATTTTTTACGAAACGATAGAAATAGTTTGATGTGTTCAATATTTGATATACCAGAGTACTTTTCAGAACACCAAAGACAAGAAGTATACGGAAAAATAGCTGAAGGTTCAGTAGAAGTACCAGCCTTTACATTAGAATCTATATTTGATACGAACAATATTGAACAAGTAGATTTTTTATCTTTAGATCTAGAAGGCTACGAAGTAGCAGCATTAACTGGATTAAATTTTGATAAGATAAAGCCCTCATACATATTGATCGAAACCGCAAATAATCCCAAATATCAACAATATACTTTGGATTTTTTGACTGCAAAGGGATATAAGTATTTTGAAAAAATTTCTGGTAATGACGATCTTTTTATATTAAATGAAAGTATTTTATGAAAATTATTTCTCCGTGTTTTACACATAACAGAGCTTTTGCAAATCCATTAATAGACAGTCTTAAAAAGTATTCACCTGAATACGCCGATAATCTTATTTTATATACAGATGGTTCTGTAAATACAGATTTTTATCATACTAAAATGTTTCATGCATGTGAAACATTAAAAAAGATAAATGATGAAATTGTCATTTTAGTGGATGCATTTGATGTTTTAGTTAATAAACCTCTTTCAGATGTTGAAGAAGAATTCAAATCACATAATTGTAAATTATTAATATCGGCAGAGGCAAATTGTTTTCCATTCAAACAATATGAATCATTTTTAGCTTCAAAATCCAATACAAGATTAAAATTTCCATGTGCAGGATGTTGGATTGGATATAGAGAATATATGATTGAATTGTTTGAAAGTCCTCTTTCTGTACAAAATCATATGAATTGGAGAAGATACACAGACCAAGGTTTCATGGAAACAATATATTATAATTCTTTTAGCGATCCTTATTTTTCAGTAAAAATTGATACTGATGCAAAAATTTTCATCAATACATTTTTGTTAGAACCTGAAATTGATTTTTCCATAAATCCAACTACAAAACAATTGACGTACAAGGAAACAAATAATATTCCTTATTTTATTCATTTTAATGGTGATGGTAAAGCGCATATGCCGCTTTTTAATGTAAAATATTGTGCTTGATTTAATATTGACTAATTGCGAATAATTTTTATAATATAAAAATGAATTATAGACAAAAAATTGTAATAACTGGCGGTCTTGGATATATCGGAACTGAACTATGTAAACTATATTCAGGAGAGGCTAGATTCAAAAATATTGTTATTCTTGACACTAGATTTGTTTCTGAAAGAGTTAAACAACTTAGAGATTGGGGAATTGATTTCCATCAAGTCTCAATCTTAGATAAAGATAATCTACAATCGCATCTAGCTGATGCAGATGTTGTATTTCATCTTGCTGGAATTACTGATGTAGCTTATGTAAAAACCGAATCAGATCCAGAAAAGGATAGTCTTATCACGAAAACTGCTGTGGAAGGTACAAGAAATGTTATAAACAGCGTTTCTAAGAATTGTAAAATTGTTTTCCCATCAACCCATGTAGTTTATGAGGGGTTTGCTGAGACTAAACTTGATATATTAGAAACAGAGCCTCCATGCCCAGTATTAACTTATGCCGCTGGAAAAGTACAGTCAGAAGAGGATTTTAAAAATTCTGATCTAAACTACGTTATTCTTCGTCTTGCATCAGTATATGGATATTCAACCGATACAATGCGTCTAGGAATAATGCCAAATCTATTTTCTAAGATTGCATCCCAAAATGGGACTATTAAGCTTTTTTCTGGTGGCGTACAAGTAAAAAGCTTAGTTCCATTACAAGATGTGGTTCGTTGTATGAAGTATATGGCGGAAAATAATACAATAAGCAGAGAAATTTTCCATCTCGCAAAAGAAACTACAACTGTAAAACAAGTTGCAGAACTTTGTAAAGAAATCAATCCATCTCTGCAAATAGTAGAAACTAATGATGAAATTCCAAATTTGGGATATACAATATCAAATGCTAAACTACTAGCCACAGGATTTACTTTTAGATATTCTTTAAAGGAATGTTTAAAAGAAATGATTTGCAATTGGTCTAAGAAGGATATAAATCCTGCTCTTGAATATATTGATCGTGGTGGAAAGGAGTTTATCGATGCTCGGGGAAAGATTTTGAATTATGAACTGACTGAGCCTATTAATCTTATCGGATATATCGAATCAAAGAAAGGCACGGTCCGCGCTAATCATTATCACCCAATACAAGAGCAGAAATGTCTGTTGGTAAAGGGTCAATATATTAGCGTTATTAAAGATTTGTCAATTCCGGATGCACCTATAGAAACCCGTGTTATAAATGAGGGTGATATAGCAATTATTAAACCGAATGTAGCTCACGCCATGATCTTTACGGAGGATTCTATATTTTTAAATCTGGTTCGTGGTGAAAGAGAACATGCAAATTACGGCATATCGCATACTATTCCCTATATTCTTGTCGATGAAGAAATGAGAATTAAGTTATTATCTTCATACAAAATAACATGTAGATGCTGTGGCAATAAACATCTTGAACGAGTTATTTCTTTGGGAGAATCTCCATTAGCAAATAATCTGAAAGATTCGATTGATGCTAAAGAAGACAAATATCCCCTTGAAATGAATTATTGCCCTAAATGCCATAATTGTCAGCTTTCAGTGTCTGTACCACCAGAAAAAATGTTTGATAATTATCTTTATGTTTCATCAACTTCTCCAATTTTTAGAAAACATTTCGAAGATGCGGCTAGAGAATATATTGATGAATTTAATCTAAATTCATCTACTTTAGTGGTTGATATAGGAAGTAATGATGGTATAGCTTTAAAGCCTTTGGCCGAAAATGGAATTCCAGTTATAGGAATAGAACCAGCCAAGAATGTCGCAGAAATTGCAAATACAAACGGCATTCGTACTTTAAATAAGTATTTTGATGACGAGGCCGTAGAGTCTTTGTTGTCTATAGGTAAGGCAAAACTTATTACTGCCTCTAATATGTTTGCTCATTCTGATAAACTAGCGGAAATAGCAAATAATGTTTTTAAAGTTTTAGATGACGATGGTACATTTGTAATTGAAGTGCAGTATTTAAAGGATACATTGAACGATGTTACCTTTGATAACATTTATCACGAACATTATAATTATTGGAGTGTTATTTCTTTAAATAATTTCTTTAATAATTTGGGATATGTTGTTTATAAAGTAAATCACATTAATACTCATGGTGGATCGATTCGGGTTTACATCGCTAAGAATCCGAAAACTATTGATGCAAGCGTCCATGATTTTATTGATGCAGAAAAAATATTTGGTTTAACAAATTTTCAGACATACGCTATTTTTGCGAAAAAAATAGAAACTATTAAAAATAATGTTATTTCAAACATAAAAATGTTGAAGTCAAAATATGGAAGTATTTGTGCTTATGGTTCACCAGCAAAAGCAACAACGGCTTTAAATTATTTTAATATAGGCAAAGATTATTTTGATTATACTATCGATGATAATGCATTAAAGAATTTAAAGTTTATTCCCGGCGTAAATATTCAAATTCAAAATCGTGAATATTTTAAATCTAATAAATCTAAAGTTGTAATAGTATTAGCTTGGAATTTCTTCGAATCTATTAAAAATAATAATAAAGAATATATTGATAATGGCATTGTTTTCTTGAATATTAAAAATCTAGAAAATTTAACTGATTTATGAAATATCTTGTAACGGGTGGCTGTGGTTTTATCGGATCTAATCTTGTCGATAAACTAATCGAACAAGGACACGAAGTAAATGTCATTGATAATCTTTCTTCTGATGCACATGAAGAATTTTATTTCAATGAAAAAGCTTCATATAATCATTTTAATGCAACTGATTATACGATGACGAGAAAGATGTATCAAAATGTTGATACAATTTTTCACATAGCAGCTGAAGCTAGAATTCAAAATTGTATCGAAGATCCTCTTCGGGCATTTGAATCGAATATAATGGGTCTTTCCACAGTTCTTGAACTAGCTAGAAAAGAAAGAGTCAAGCAAGTCATATTTTCATCTACATCATCCATTTATGGATTAAAAAACAAAGCTCCGATGCACGAATCAATGGAATCGGATTGTCTCAATGCTTATTCCTTGAGTAAATTGCACGGAGAAGATATTTGTAGAATGTATAGTAAATTATATGGGGTTAATACTTTTTGTTTTAGATACTTTAATGTCTATGGCAATAGACAACCAATTAAAGGTCAGTATTCACCTGTAATTGGGGTATTTATGCGCCAAAAACAAAACGGACAAGAACTAACCATTGTTGGTGATGGAGAACAAAGAAGAGATTTTGTCAATGTTTCTGATGTAGTCGATGCAAATATTCTAATTGCAAATTCTGATATAGAAAAGAATGGACAAGTTGCCAATGTCGGTACTGGAATCAATTATTCTGTAAATGAGATAGCACAGATGATTGGCGGTAAGACAAAATATCTTGATCCTAGAATCGGGGAAGCTAGAGTCACTTTAGCCGACGCTACATATCTTAGATCGCTTGGATGGTCTCCTAAGATTGATGTGAAGGATTGGATCATTCAAGAATCTATTAGAAGGAATCTTGTCAATATTTAAATTAATTGGTATAATAAAATTATGAACCCTACAATAACATTATGCATGATCGTTAAAAATGAATCAGCAGTGATTCTTCAATGTCTTGAATCAATGTCTAAGTACATTGATCGTTACGACATCACCGATACTGGATCTACAGACGGTACTCAGGATATTATTCGTAAGTTCTTTGCCGAAAAAGGAATCCCCGGAGAGATTTACCAGTCAGATTGGAAGGGGTTCGGTGACCATGCTGGCCGCGTCGGATCTAGAACTGAGGCATTCAGAAACTGCGATGGTAAAGCTGATTACGTCTGGGTGATTGATGCTGACGATTACCTTGAAGGTGATTTCAAGTATCCCCCTACCATGAATGCTGCTGCTTATGCTCTTACATTTAAGAGAGATGACTTCACTTGGTGGAGAACTCAAATCTTCAAGAATGAACTTCTTTGGAGATATGTTGGAGTTCTTCATGAATATCCAGATACTGATAAGAAGCCTTATGCTGTTGAAAAAATTCAAGGCAATTATCATGTCACCGCCAGAACTGCTGGATTCGAAAGAAACGCAAACAAAACTCTTGTCGAAAAGTATTCCAAGGACGCAGAAACCCTTGTCAAGGCTCTGGAAGAAGAACCAACGAATGTTCGATATATGTTCTACCTTGGACAAAGCTACTTCGATTCGCAGCAATGGGGAAAGGCTGAAGACGCTTACCTAAAGCGTTCCAAGATGGGTGATTGGGGTGAAGAAGTATTCTTCTCTCTTTACCGAGCTGCAATATGCAAGATTCTACAGGCAAAGCCATGGCCAGAAATTTATGATGCATTCCTTGATGCATATGAATCTCGTCCGACAAGAGCAGAGCCATTGTATCAACTCGCTAGGTTAAATCGCCTACATAATAGACCAAGAACAGGATTTATCTATGCACAAATGGCATCACAAATTCCATACCCTCAAGAAGACCTTCTTTTCGTTGATCACGGCATTTACAAGTGGGGTATTCTGGACGAAATTTCGTCAACTGCTTGGTATGCGGGTAAGCCCCACATTGGTTTCGAAGCCAGTCGCGTGTTGCTCCAAGAGAAAAGGTTGCCGCAAGATCAAACCGACAGAGTCACGAAGAACTTCTTAACCTATAAAGATTTGCTAGAAAAACTCCATACTCAGCAACAGATGAATGTTGAGGTAGAGAAAGAAAAGGCAAAACTTGAAAAGAAGCAGCAGAAAAAGATGAAAAGGATGCAGAAGTTAAGAAGGTGACATGAAATTCTCAGATATCTTCAAAAAAGAACACAAAATAAATCTTGCTGGCTTATCCCAGCAAGATGTTCTTTTATTGAGAGAAGATGTTTCTGAGTTTAAAACTGGTACTAAATTTACAGTCAATCCTAAAAATAAGAGTGATAAATCTGTAGAAATAGGCGATGGTCTTACCGAATTACATCTAGTTGATGAAAAGGGTAAAACTGTCCTATTTTCAGGAAATTACTCAAAAATTGCCTCATTATTTACAATTTTAGAGGAAAAAACACCTGAACCTCAAATTATAGTTGTTGAAAAAACAATTGTTAATGAAATAAAAAAGAAACAAGTAATAGAAGGCCGCGAAGGCCCAATAGGACCACAGGGGCCGAGGGGTGATGTCGGGATCCGAGGAGAACTTGGGCCTGTTGGGGCCAAGGGAGAGCAGGGAGAACGCGGTGAGGTTGGAGAACAGGGTCCGCAGGGCATTGAAGGTCCAATTGGTCCTAGAGGCCCAATAGGCCCACAAGGCCCGAAGGGCGATAAGGGTGATAAAGGCGACCAAGGAATTGCCGGGGAGTTAGGCCCGATAGGCCCACAAGGCCCCAAAGGCAACCAAGGAGAGGCTGGAGAGCCGGGTCTTGACGGCCCACAAGGAGAAAGAGGTCCAATAGGTCCCCAAGGCCCCAAGGGCGATAGAGGCGATCATGGATTACCCGGACCAAGAGGCCTAATGGGTTCACAAGGACCAAAGGGAGAGCGTGGAGAACCCGGAGAACAGGGTCCAGAAGGTCCAGAGGGTCCGATGGGCCAAGATGGTCTTCCCGGGGAGAAGGGCGATAAGGGAGATCCCGGTGTCGTTTCTGCCAGTTTCCCTTTAGTCTATGATAAAAAGTCAGCAAACATAAGTTTTGATACTAAATTCTTAGATGATAAAATTACTAAGATTGCTGTAGATCCACTTCTTGCTAGCGGTGGTAGCGGTCTTGGTGTTAAAGAAAATGGGTCAATACTTGTAAAGACGGGTGTTGATTATTTGGATTTTAGAGGTTCCATTGATCTTACTAGACAGGGTAGAACTGTTATAGTAACTGGAACTAGCTCTGGATCAGGAACTGGTATAACTGGCCCTACAGGACCCACTGGCCCAGCGGGAGCTACGGGTAATGTCGGTGCTACTGGGGACATTGGACCCACTGGTGCTACCGGAGTCACTGGTGCAGATGGCTCAACCGGGCCGATTGGACCGACAGGTGCTACCGGAGTCACTGGTGCAGATGGTTCAACTGGTCCTATGGGGCCAACAGGTGCTACTGGGGTTACTGGATCTATTGGACCTACAGGGCCAACTGGACCATCTGGTATTACTAACATAAATGGTATTACTTTATCACCAATAACTATACGAGAAGGTGATGGTATCTTGTTAGGTACTAATCTTTCTACTAAAACAATTTCTATATCGAATGAATGGGGACCATTAGAAGATTCTGCGGCTACCCTTGATGATTATATTTTAGTAAGTTTAAACGGATTAATAGGAAGTCCTTCATTATTTGCTGGTTCTGGTATAACTTTTTCTGTTGGCGCGCAGGGAATTACAATTTCATCGACGCTTCCTAAATTTACAGAAGGAGTTACTGCTCCAGCAAACCCTATAGCAGGAGATAGATGGTATAATACTGATGATGGCATAATCTACACTTCAGTCACAAAATCAGGTTCACAAATTTGGATAGTTGGATGAGGATAAATAAAGTATGCCGATAAATTTCCCGAATTCACCAAGCATTGGAGCTACCTACGACTACGAAGGTATTCATTATATTTACAATGGTGTAGGCTGGGTCAACAAAAGTATTTTTGGTATTTCAGCTGGAACTAACATTAGCTTTACTAATTACAATGGTACTGGTCCTATAGTTATATCTACAACGAGTTCTGGCGGTATAACAAGTGCAGTGACTTCCTTTAATGGTCTTACTGGAGATGTGGTTGGTGTATCTAGTTTTAATGGTTACACTGGTGGGGTTACTGGTTGGGCGTATTACAATGATGGTATTAATAGCGGTTTAGATACCGACTTAATACAGGGAATATCAGGGCAAAGATTTGTTGAAAATCTTCAGACCGGACTTTTATATGGGGGTCTTCTTCAAGTAAATGCTGGAAACTCTGCTTATTTTGATGTTTCCGCTGGGGTTGGAATTATTTCTACAGCAGGCGCATCTTTAACTGCATATCCAACCCCGTCGTTAAGTTATATAACATGGAGTTCGTTTACTGGAGTGACTGTAACTGGTATTACTTCTGATGAAGAAACTTGGATTTCGATTAATTCTTCTGGAAATTTAGTACAACAAAACACTAAATGGTTGGATAGCCAGTTCGATAATTCAATTCCTCTAGGCGTATTGATTCATCCAAACAACACAACCATAAACTTCGCAGTTGCCATTCCCCATGTGGCATACGGTCAACCTTCACAGCTAGATCCATTTGTAAGAGCATTCGGGCCAATCAAAATTTCTGGCCACGAAATAAGCGCAAACGGAGCCAATTTACAAGTAAATAAGAGCACTGGTGCTGCATATCTGATTGGTAGGAATTACGCTACAAATCCCAGCAGTCCAAACGTAGTAGAAGATACAAATGCTACTCCAATCAGCACGATGTATCGATACTATAGAGATGGTTCTGGTAAATTTACAGTAGTTACAAATTCATCCATAGATCCTAGTAAATATGATGATGGAACTGGAACTTTAAATACAGTACCCGGTGGTCAATATACCATTCAGAGACTTTTTTTCCTACCCGGTGTTCCAACTGTTCTTGCATCATACTATGGAAGAGAACTATACAATTCTATAGAAACTGCACAAGCAAACATTCCGTTTGAACAATTTACTGAAGATGATTCTACTGCTAGCCTTGGTGTGTTTGCAGGATATTTGATTGTTAAGAGTGGAGCAACACAATTAAATAACACCGCTGATGCTAAATTCATCAACTCTGGAATTTTTAGAAATCTTTCTAACATCGGTGGCGGTGGAGTTGCCGCAACTAGCCTTGACGATTTGAGTGATGTCACTATAACTTCAGCAGCAAACGGCCAAGTACTTAAATATAGTAGCGGGGTGTGGGTTAATGATTCAGTTTCAAATCTCAACTTAGTATCGGCAGCTGTTGCAGGGTCTGGTATCAATGTTTCCGGTGCTACTGGATCTGTTACTATTACCAATACTGGTGTCTTGAGTTTTAATGGCAATACAGGAGCAGTTCAAGGCGTTTCGTCCATTAACGGAAGCACTGGTGCAATTACCAATGTTGCATTTACGAATGTGGCACAGACCTTTAGTGCTTTGCAAAGTTTCAGTGTTGGTGTTAGTGCAGGATATGTTGATACCGATACCATAAAAAGTGATTTATTGACTATAGATCCTTTTAATTTGTTTCCTGATTCTACAGGAATTAGATTATATCAAGATAATGGAATTTCCCAATATTATACTACTATAAAGGGAGCAGGACCAAATGCATCTGCAAACCAAACTATTACTTTACCTAATGATACTGGCATAGTTGCACTTACTAAAAATGTAGTAAGTAGTTTTAACGGCAATACAGGAGCAGTTCAAGGTGTATCAGCTGCTGTTGCCGGATCTGGTATTAGCGTATCTGGTGCAACTGGTTCTGTTACCATTACTAATACTGGTGTCTTGAGTTTTAATGGCAATACAGGAGCAGTTCAAGGTGTATCAGCTGCTGTTGCCGGATCTGGTATTAGCGTATCTGGTGCAACTGGTTCTGTTACCATTACTAATACTGGTGTCTTGAGTTTTAATGGCAATACAGGAG
>Ga0315901_10000505_pt1 | contig 58393 bp, 52 predicted proteins | sample LakEriMetagenome_10_FD_203761 | JGI IMG/M metagenome (GOLD analysis project Ga0315901, IMG submission 203761) | Freshwater fungal communities from buoy surface, Lake Erie, Ohio, United States - Buoy 2 MA116 | ecosystem: Environmental > Aquatic > Freshwater > Lake | place: USA: Lake Erie, Ohio... | reverse complement strand
ATTGGTGTTTTACGGCAAAACCCGTCTGCCGGTGCAAAGCGCCGCCGATTTACCACGGCTGGCGGCCGATTTTTTCCCCTTTCCGCCCGAGCAAACTTTCTATGCCCAAGCCCGCATCGATGGCGACGATTATGTCTGTGCGCTAAGGGATCAGGATTGGCAGCACTGGCAAAAAACCTCTCCCGCCCCACCGGCCGGGGTGCTGGTAGCGCCTATGAATATCCCCTCGGTAAGGGCCGCCATCCAAAATCGCTTGGCGCGCGGTGCGATTGCCGATTTGCAGCCCCACCCGAATAATTATTTCCAGCCAGGGGTCGCCCGCGCCATTTTCTGGGCCATGCTTTTATTGGCGCTGGTGGTGGGCGGCGTTTGGGGTGGGCAACAGGTTCTGGCCTGGCAAAATACCCGGCTCGAGGCGCGATTGAACGAACTCAGCGCCGAATTCGGACAGGTCCGCGCCCAGGGCAAGGCGCTACAGAAAATGCAGGAAACGCTGTTGGGTTTGGCGGATTTCCAAGCCGGTACGGGCACGGCTTTGTATAACCGCCTGCAATCTTTGGTGCAAACCTTGCCGCCCAATCATTCCATTGATCGCATCGAATATAAAGACGGCCGTTTATCCATAAGCGGCCTGGGCCAGTCACCGCAAAGTTGGCTGCTGCAAAACGGCGCGTTGGCGAATGATGTTCAAATTACGCAATTGCCGCAAATCAACCGCTATGCGGCAACTATCCCCATTGCCCCCCCGCCCACGCAATAAGGGTTTCGACATCGCGCCGGTTTTGTGGTTATGTACAAGCCATAAATTATGTTCCAAAGGTGATCGCATGCTTCGTCTTTTTGTGTTTTTACCCTTGTTAACCCTGGCGCTGGCGGGTTGTGTGGCTCCAACCGCCCTGCCGCCCGTGGATATGACTTGGCTCTCGCTCCAAGCTGCCCGCACCGCCCAAGAAGGCATGTTGGATCCGGCCAAAATCGACCAAAACCGGGTTTATGCCGCCAAATTGCGCATCGGTGCAGAATTTTTCACCCTTACGACCAACGCGCCTTTGATTCTAAGCGCCAGCGGCTCAGGCGACGCCCGCGCCATCTCGGCGATGCGCTTTGGCAAATCCCAGGACGAAATCACGCTGTTTACCCGCAATCCCGAAAATGGCGAGGGGTATCGCGCCATCATCCCCCTGACCGAGGCGAATGATTGGCCGCAATTCAGCTTTCCGTTCCTGCGCGGCGGCAAATTAGAAACCTTGCCGGTTCAGGTCGTATCGGTGATCCGCCGCCCCGATCCGGATGACGATGTCCGGGGCTTGCGCGAATATTTGCAGCGCGCCGTACCGGCGGAGCAACCGTATTTCATCGAACGCGAACGCCCACCCGCGCGTCCGCAATCGGATGATTAGGTTAACGAATTTTGTCACCCCCGCGTAGGCGGGGGTCCATTTAAGTAAAGCAAATGGATCCCCGACAAATGCTGGCGCATTTTCGGGGATGACATCTTGGGGGGCACAATCTTTGTCCCGATCTACTTACCAACCCGGAGTAAAACCATGCGCAAACTACTCGTCATTACCGCCGTCGTCTTGCTGGCTGCCTGTCAAAACCTACCTATAATGCAATATTCCACCCTGTCGCGGACCGAGGCATTGACTTATCAGCAAACTTTGCTCGGCGCGCAAAATCTGGACCTTAGCCAGGTTATCACCGTCCGCTTGCTGGTGAATGGCACGCGGGTGGATGTAACGTCCTTGACCCCCGAAGTTTTGGCATTAGAGGGCGAGGGGGATGCCCGCGCCGCAACGGTGATGGTATTTTCCGCCGATCGCAGCGAATTGGTATTGTTCACCCGCAACCCCGAAACGGGCGAGGGGATGGCACGCCGCATAACCCCGGACGAGCTGCGCACCCGCCCCGTATTCCAATTCCCGATGGTAGTCGGGTCCACGGTAACCAACGCCAAATTCGAAGTGATTGATGTGATTATAAGGTAAGTTGTGAGTGGAGGGTGGCGAGTGGCAAGGGGGCCTTCGCCACCAATCTCTCCCCCACACTCCACACTCCACTCTCCACTCTCCACTATCAAGTATGACCGAAAAACCACACTCGGTAATTTTATTCTGGCGCTATTCCGCGGCGCAAAAACTCTTAAAAATAATCGTTTAATTTCAAATACTTAAAAATGGTAAAACCGGGCTTTCCCACATACTCATTTTTAGGTAGTTTTTACATATCCCCACAAACCCTATAACCGTATCTGCCCAAAAAGCCGGTTTTACCCAAATCGACGTTTTGGGCGGCGTAGCGCCAGTAATTTTTTACCGGTTCTGCGCTGTGGTCGGAAACCCTCAGCAGTGCCAAGTACAAAGTTCCAAGTACCAAGTACTTTGAACTTCGTACTTAGAACTTCAAACTTCTGAGGGCTTCCGACCCAAAAGATCGATACGGTGATTCCACCAAATCGGTCGCCTGTGTTTCGGTCATGTGGCCATGCACAGTTATCCTAACCTTATTCAACTGGAGTAATCTGAATGTTGAAATCCCTAACTAAACTCACTCGACGCGTTGCGTTTGGTGCGGCTTTGTTGGCGGGTGTAGCTGGTTTCGCAGGTAATGCGAATGCGGCTGGCACCACTAACGTCACGCCGGTCAACACCTTGCAAGCGCCGTTGGTTAACAACGCGCCGACCTTTGCGGCCGGTTTTAACGCGCGTTTCACCTTTACCGTCACCGCCGGCAACGCCGCGCAATCGGATGGTTTGGAATTATTCGCGTTATTCTATAATTCATCCAACACCTACGTGGGCTTGGCCCGCGCGGGTGCGACCACCACGACCAACAACGCCGGTGGCGCAACCAAAACCTTGACCGTTGCTTTGACGGCTCCTGGCTCGGCCACTCAGGTCGTGTTTGTTGCCCTGCCACGCGGTGACGAAGGTGCTGCCAACTCGGCAGACGATACCTTTGCCACAATTGCCGCCAACCGCGCTGCCTTGGTTATCGTACCGACCGGTTCGACCCGTACCTCGGCGACTGCGTCCTTTGTTGACGTCGGTGCCGGTGCTGCGTTCGGCATTACTGCCGCAACCGGTGCTACCGCCGGGCAAATCGATGCTATCGCCCAATTGGGTGCCATCAATTCTGCTGGCAACCGCCAGACCCTCAGCACGACCTACACCGGTCCGTTGTTGATCACGGCCACCAAAGCCGCGACCGCGACTCCGCTGACTGCGCGCGTAACCTTTAACGCCGCCTTGGCCGCGATCGGCGACAACACAGACATCTCTGCCACCGTGCGTCCGCAAAGCGGCGTTACCAACTCGGCTGCTGGTGCTGTTAGGAACAATGGCAACGTTGCTGCTGGTGCGACCACTTTCTTGTATGACGATAACAGCGCTGCATTCGCCAACTCGCCGGATAACGTTGATATCCTGGCTGGTTCGACCACGGTTACCGACGAAGCCGGTAACGCTGCTGCGGTTGTGAACAACTTCACCCCGGTTACTGTTTATGCCGCTCCGGCATATGCGGCTGCTGGCACGGCCAAGGTAACCTTGGACGCTGTTGGTACTGCGGTTAACCAAGCGGGCGAAGTCACCGAATTGTACAGCACCACTGGTACTGGTAACAACGGTGAAACATTCATCTTGAATGCGCGTATGGCCGAAAACTTTGATGGCACCGGTTTGAACAACGTCGATGACATTGTTTTGACCCCAGCTGCCGTTGATGCAATCACCACCATCACTGCATCAGGTGCTAACACCAACACCTTTGGTGTGACCATCACCTTGGGCGCAGAAGCCCAAGCGGTCCGCGTCAACCAAACCACCGGCCAGTTGGAATTCACGGCCGATGACACCGCAAACCCGGTTGTCTGGACCCCGATTACTTTGGGTCTGACGGTTGGTGCGAACGCTGCAACCACTGCCGATGGCGGTGCGTTGACCGTTGCCAACACCCCGGTTAATGCTTTCAGCGCCGTAGCTCCGGCTGCGCCGACTGTGGGCACGCGCGATGCGAACGTGGACGGCATCTTGGATGGCGTCACCGTTACCTTCGGTAACGATGTAACGAACGTAAATGCGACCGGTTTCTCGATCTTTGATCGCGATGTCCCGGCAACTAACGTTTCGGCCATCACCGTTGCTGCGGGCGCGACTGCGAATGTCGTGAACGTGAACGGTACCCAGGCGACCATCGTTGGTTACCTGACCGGTGCGGAAACAACCGCTAGTGCGCTGAATACCGGCAGCACCAGCGGGCCGCCCACGCCGATTCCGTATGACTTCTCGTTGACCAACGCCACTGTTACCTATGCTCGTGTGTACAACGCGACCTCGGGTAACTTGCAAACCGTTCCGAACTTCGCTGCCGCGCAGACGATTTCGGACGGTGCTGGTCCGGCATTGTTAAGCGTCACCCGCGCTTTGGGCGAAGCTAACGATCCCGAAGGTACTTTGACCTTGCGCTTCTCGGAAACCATGTCGGCTGGTGCGGTGACTTCGACCGTATCGTCCACCCCGGGTGGTACTTTGTTCGGTCAAATCCTGAGCTTGGTTGATGATGGCGGTGCCGCTTCGACCGGTGCTTTGGTAACCTTCACTGGTTCGACCATCACCGATGATAGCTTGCGCTTCAGCGATGTCGACAACGACGTTCTGAGCAGCTTGACTGCAACCGGTGTTGGCGCTGCTAACGCCAGCGTTGCTATCGGCTCGGCTATTCGTGATGCCAACGCTAACCGCGCTGGTGTCCAATCGGTCACCCCGGCTGCTGCGACCACGATTACCACTATTGCCCCGACCGCCGATCGCGCCGTAGCCGTGGTGGATGCCAACCAAAACATCACCAATATCTTGGTTTTCTTGACCAAGAACGTGACGTTGACTGGCACCAACCTGCAAAACCAGTTCACCTTTAGCGTCAATGGCGGCACCGTTGCCCCCGTTACCGCAAACGTCACTGGCAACATCGTCAACCTGGCTTTGGCCGGCGGCGGTTTGCCTTTGGCTCAGGTGCAATTGGGTGCAACCGATACCGTCAGCTACACCAGCGGCGCCCCGACCGTGCAATTGGCCGATGCCAATAGCAACGTTCTGGCCACCTTTGGTCCGTTGGATATCGACTTGCCAGCCAGCAGCAACAACCTGTTCACCATGGACATCCGTGGCAACATCAAAACCACCGGTTCGACCAATGTGGCCCAAGGCACCATTGTCCGCGCCGATTTGATGCGCTTTGCCGCAACCCGCGTTGTTGATCGTGGTTCCGTCAGGGTTCCTTGCGTCAATTGCTCGAGCTCGGTATCGGATGTAGCAATCATTACCTTCACCAACATCGACACCATTATCAATAATGGCGCCGTATTGGGTGATGCGACGGTGAATGCTTATGTTCGCGTAACTGCCGACCAAGACGGCCAAAAATCCGCAGTGTTGCAAGACACCCCGGGTGCAGCCGCCGCCGGTGTAGCCATCTACAACGTCAGCATTAATCGTACCACCGGTGCGATTACCTCGACGGGTAGCTCGGTTAGCGGTCAATTGGTCTTCCGCAACGGTCCGATCAGCTATACCGCTGTCGATTCCGCACGGTTTGCAGTGGTCAACGGCACCGATGGTAACTTCCGCGTTAATGTCGGCACCAATAATGCCGCCGCCGATGCGTTTGTGATCCTGTCGGTTCGTCAAAATGGCAGCAGCACCAGCAGCTGGGTACCGGTGACTTTCGCCGATGCTTCGTTGGCCGGCTACTTGCCGTTTAACCAAGACGTGAAAACCACGGTTACCGCCGGTCAATCCGACTCGCCGTTCATCGACTTTGAAAACGTCGGTGGCGCGAACGGTTCTGTGACCGCGAACTTCGTTCTCTCCAACGTGCGTTCGATCGATTTGGCTGACAGCACTGGCTACCAATTGGTAGGCTTGCCTGGTCAAATCGCCCGCAATGCAACGGCGTTGAACGATTTCCGCGCCTATCGCTTCTTTGCAACCATCAACACCGACACTGGCGCACCTTATGCGTTGTGGTCGTTTGGTGGTAACAACACCGAAGCCTTTACCTTGGTTGGCAACGCGGTTAAATCCTCGTTCTCCTTGGGTAATGTGAATGTCGAAAACATCCGTAACTCGGCTGGTTCGATGTTTGGCGTAGCGTATCGTGACGTTGGCAACACCGTAGTTGTTAGCAACCGTGACACCTTGTTCTACCCGCAGACTGCCGCTGTTGCGACCGCAATCAGCGCACCTGCTGGCTGGCATTTGATCACCGTCCAAGCTAACCAAGCTGATCCTGGTTTCTTGGGCAATACCAGCGGGGAAAACACCGCCGTTGGTATGATCATCGAAGCCGGCGCCCGTCGCAATGGCGACGGTGCAAACAGCGTGTTGACCCAGGCTCGCACCTGGATCCGCGGTGCCGCGAACAACAGCTTGACCAGCCTCGTAGCCGGTCGCGCTTACTTCGTGTACCTGAATGCAACGGATAGCGCTTTCACCGGTCAGTAATGATCGCGTGACGGTCTAACCGTTAAATGATTGAGGCCCTGGGAGCAATCCCAGGGCCTTTTTCTTTGCCGGTGGACGGTGTGCAGTGGGCAGTGGACGGTGGGCAGTGGACGGTTCACGGTGGACGGTGTGGATTGCTTCGGTCGGCTCAAGCGACCCGCTCGCGCTGCGCTGCCGCTTGATTGAGCCTCCCTCGCAATGACCCTTTCTCTCTCAGCCGTCATTGCGAGCGACCATCGGGAGCGCGGCAATCCAAGCCCAATTTGCAATAGTAACTTGAAAAAAAACTCTACGGTTTGTCATTCCGAGCGAGGCCGCAGGCCGACGAGGAATCGCCAGACATAAGGCTTTGTAAAAAATTGAGTTTTATATCTGGCGATCCCTCACCCCCTTACGGGGGATTCGGGATAACAATTTTGTCCAGTTTTATTTTGATTTTACTATAGAATAACCAGCAACCGACAACCGTGAACCGTCCACTGCCCACCGTTTACCGTTCACTGTCCACCGGACTCCCAGCCCATTTTCTTGCGGTAAATGGTCGATGGGCTCACACCCAATTTGGCGGCGGCTTCGGGGATATTACCACCACAGGCCGCAATAGCGTCCTCAATCGCCTCGCGCTCAGTTTGCCAGAGCGGCTTGATTGTCGCCGCCACAACCGGTGTGCTTGATGCCACATGTGTGGCCGCAATTTTGCCCGGATCGAGCTGTTGCATGTTTTTCGGCAGCATGCTGGCAGTCACCGTATCCCCATCGCCCAAGACGGCGATTTGCCGGATCGTGTTTTGCAATTGCCGCACATTGCCCTGCCACTCGTAATTGCGGAAAATTTCCAATACTTCGGGGGCGAAACCCTGGAAACGCTTTTTTTCTTCGATCGCGTATAATTGCAAAAAATAATTTGCCAATAATACCACGTCGTCCCCGCGTTCGCGCAACGGCGGCAATTCCACGGGAATAACCATCAGGCGGTAATACAAATCCTCGCGGAAACGGCCGGCCTGCACCTCGGCCCATGGATCGCGGTTGGTCGCGCACACAAACCGCACATCGACGCTTTCCACAGCCGTGCTGCCGACCGGGTTGAACGTGCCGCTTTGAATAAAGCGCAGCAACTTCGTTTGCAGGTTTAAATCCAACTCGCAAATCTCGTCCAAAAACAGCGTGCCGCCATGGGCGCGTTTGGCCGCCCCTTGATGATCGCTGATGGCGCCGGTGAAAGCGCCCTTCACGTGGCCGAAAATTTCCGATTCCAGCAAATTATGCGGGATCGCCGCGCAATTCAACGCTACCAGGCTGTTGGCGGCACGCGGGCTGCGGCGGTGGATGGCATCCGCCGTGACTTCCTTGCCGGTGCCGCTTTCGCCGGTGATAAAAATCGTCGCCTTCGAGACGGCGGCGTTTTCAATCGTATGATACACCGCCTGCATCGTGTGCGAGCCGCCGATAAAACCGAAATAGCGGTCGTCATCGCTGGCGATGCGCAATTGATTCAACACCCGCCCCAAACGATAGCGGTCCACGGCATTGCGAATCGTAATGCGCAGGCGGTCGGCGGTAAATGGTTTGACGATAAAATCGAAACAGCCCAGGCGCATCGCCTCGACCGCGATATTGATCGAGCCGTGCGCGGTAATGACGATCACAATTGTCGGTAATTGCTGCTCGAACACATGGCGCAGCACATCAAAGCCGTTCATATCCGGTAATTGCAAATCCAGGACGATCAAATCGGGCGGGGTGCGGGCGATGAAATCCAGGGCGGATTTGCCGGTGGCCATATGCACCAATTGAATATGTTCTTTTTTCAGATATTCGACGTAAAGATTAGCCAGGCTCGGCGTATCTTCGACCAATAACAAAGTGGGGGTTTGCGCCATGGGGCCAATTACAACAAGGGCTTGCGCCATTCGGCGCGCAACGCGTCGATGTCGTTGGCCATGGTCGCGTGTTGCATGGTTTTCTGCGCGACTTCCAAAATGCGCTCGCGGGTGAATGGTTTGATAATATAATCCCGCGCACCCAGCGTTATGGCATCGACCGCGGTTTTGATTTGATCGTTAGCGGTAATAACGATGGTCAGCGGCAGAGGGGTACCATCGCTGCGCATTTTTTTCAACAAGCCCAAGCCATCCAAACCCGGCAAATGCAAATCCAAGAACAGCAAATCGATTTTTTGGCGTTGCATGATTTGCAAGCCTTCTTCGGCGTTGGCGGCGTAATGCAGCGTGCCGCCCAGATCGGACAAATAATCCCGATATAAGAGCGAGAGGGAGTGGGCATCCTCGATCAATAAAATATGCATACGGCCGGAAATAAGATGAATTGAACAGTTTTGCGCCCCTAAACCCTAGCAAACAAAGGTTAAAAAACCATTCCGAATTCGCCTACGTTACGGCAATTTACCGCCCGGAATGGCAAAAACCCCGCCTTTTTAAGGGGCGGGGTTTGCGTTGGTATGCAAAAAGGTTGAATTAACGGCGCTCGCCGATCAGGCGAAGCAAATGGATAAAGATATTGATGAAATCCATATACAAAGCCAGCGCGCCCATCACCGCTTTTTTGGTGACGACATCGCGCCCATCGGCTTCGTAATACATTTCCTTGATCTTCTGGGTGTCATAGGCGGTGAGACCCGTGAAAATCAACACGGCTAGGATCGAAATCACAAAGCCCAAGCCGCTGCTGCCCAAAAAGATGTTGACGATACTGGCGATAAAAATCCCCCACACGCCCATGATCAAAAACGAGCCCATGCTGGTCAAATCACGTTTGGTGGTATAGCCATACAGGCTCATCCCGCCGAACAGGGCGGCCGAGATGAAAAAGGCGCGGGCGATGCTCTCGCCCGTATAGGCCAGGAAAATCGGTGATAAGCCCAAGCCCAGTAGGCCGGCGTAGAGCCAGAAAATTATCTGCGCCGTTTGCGCCGATATCGCATGGATGCGAAAGCCCAAAAAGAACACCAAGCCGATCGGTGCCAACATCACCACCCACATCAAGGGCGAGCCGATCAAGGTTTGGATCAGCGCCTCGTTGGTGCTGACGAAAAAGGCGATCACGCCCGTCAGCGCCAAGGCGCCCAGCATATAATTGTAAACCCCGATCATGAATTGGCGCAAACCGGCGTCCAATTGGGCGGCAACCGTGCCGCCAAAAGATTGATTCATTTGTGTGTAATCGCGTTCCATCCAAAAACTCCTTGATATGATTATACCGTATAATTTGGGGGGTTTTGCCCAAATTGCAAGCAGAAACCGACCAAATCGCTCAACAATCGGCGATATCGCTAATTATTTGATATGCTTACATTTTTATGTACCGCTGTTGGTTTTGTTCAAAACCGTACTGGCCAATGCCACCATGCTGCTCAAATCCGCCGCATTGGCGGGAATAATCAGCGTGTTACTGGCTTTGGCCAAATGACCGAATTGTTTTAAATATTCCTCGGCGATTTTCAGGCTGGCGGCTTGTTGCCCGCCGCTTGTGCCCAGGGCGCTGGCCACCGCCCGCAACCCCTCAGCCGTCGCGTTGGCGACGGATAAAATCGCTTCGGCTTGTCCGCGCGCCTCGTTGATCTGCCGGAACTGGTCGGCTTCGGATTGTTTGATGACTTCTTGTTTTTGGCCCTCGGCGACGTTGATTTTGGCATCGCGCATCCCCTCGGATTCGAGGACCGAGGCGCGTTTTTCCCGCTCGGCGCGCATTTGTTTTTCCATCGCCGCCAACACATCACGCGGTGGGGTGATGGATTTGATTTCATAGCGCAGCACCTTGACGCCCCATGGATCCGACGCGCGGTCAATGGCGCCCACCACCTCGACATTGATGCGCGAGCGTTCTTCGAAGGTGCGGTCTAAATCGATTTTCCCGATCTCGGAGCGCAGGCTGGTCTGCGCCAATTGGGTTAGGCCCAAGACGTAATCAGCCACGCCATACGATGCCTTGGCCGGATCGAGGACGCGGAAAAACAAAATCCCGTCCACATCGACTTGGACGTTATCCTTGGTAATACAAATCTGCGGCGGGATATCGAGGACGATTTCCTTTAGGCTGTGTTTGTAGCGCACGACATCGACCAACGGGATTACGAAATGCCAACCGGCATGCAGCGTGCGATGGTACTTACCCAATCTTTCCAGCACGAATACCTGTTGCTGCGGCACGACCCGCACCATCCGCGAGATAAATATAACCGCGAAAATAAGCAGCACAAAAGAAAAGAAAAATGAGCCTTCCATGAATCAAACTCCGTGTTTGCGGTTAAAAGCCTGCAGCTCATCCAGTTCGCCTGTGGTCGTGGCGCTGGCGGCGTGAAATTTTGGGTCATCGTCGCTGCGGGCTTGGGTATCGGTGCCGCTGCGTTGTGTCACGATTTTAGAGGCGGGGCCGGGCGGGCGCAATTTGATCCGGCCGGATTTAACCAGCCAACCAATCACCACAACATCTAGCACGATAAAGAATACCAATGCCGCGATGATTAGATACAACTCGCTCATAAGCCCTTGCCCAGCAGCAATTTGACGCCATCGGTCTTGATAATCACAACAGTATCGCCCTTGGCCATTGGCTGCGCCTCGGTGTTCTGTGCGGTCCAACTCGATCCTTGATAATCGATGCTGGCCTCGCCGCCTGGGGCGATGCTGGCGCTAAGGGTGATTTTTTGCTCCACATCAGCGGGCTTTAAACCGGGCGTGGCCAGGCTTTGTTGTAAATCCCGCCGCAGCAGCCACAAGCTGACCAATGCGACCAGCGCAAAGACAACAATCTGCGGGGCCAACTCGGGAAGTGCGCCGAAATAAACCAAAGCGGCGGTAACAAACGCCGCAAAGGCGAAAAACACAAAAAAGAACGACAAAGAAATAATTTCGATAATCAACGTCGCAACGGCGACAGATAGCCAGAATAGGAAAGACATCAAAAACCTCCGGCAGCGGTGGGGCGGGGGATATCTTGTGGTATACTTTAATTAGGCCGCCCTGTAAAGTTGCCGCATAGGAACGGACCGCATGATCAGGCTTTTTGTGGGGATTCAATTCCCCGCCCCCGTCAATTTCCAGCTGCGCAATCTTTGCGCCGGGCTGCCGGGCGCGAAATGGGTCAATCCGGACGGTTTTCACCTTACTTTGCGCTTTATCGGTGAAATCAATAACCGCCAGGCCGAGGATTTAGACGCAAATTTACAAGCGATTGCCGCCAAGGCCTTTGTGCTGCAATTGCGTGGCGTTGGCCAATTCGGCCAACTGGAAAAGGCGCACACGGTCTGGGCCGGGTGCGAGCGCAACGAATCCCTCTATCATCTGCGCGATAAAATCGAATCGGCCGCAGTCCGCGCCGGAATCGAGCCCGAGCATCGCAGATTCTCGCCACATGTTACTTTAGGCAAATTGCATCGCGCGCCAGTGGACTGGTTGGAAACCTATTTGGTGGAACACGCTGCCTTCCTTAGCCAGCCGTTTGAAGTGCATGAGTTCGCACTGTTTTCGTCGCATAGCGGCGATAATGGCCGTTTATATTTGCCCGAGGCGACCTATTCGCTGCATCCATGAGCGCGCATATTTTTATCCTGACCGGGGCTGGGATTTCCAAAGAGTCGGGGCTGGATACGTTCCGCGACGCCGACGGGATTTGGTCGAAATACAAAATCGAGAATGTCTGCACCCCCGACGCGTTTCTGCGTGATCCGGATTTGGTGCATGAATTTTACAATGGCCGACGCCAACAATTATCTGGCGTTGTCCCGAACGACGCGCACCACGCCATTGCTCGCTTGCAGCGCGATTGGCCGGGGCAGGTGACATTGGTAACGCAAAATATCGACGATTTGCACAACCGCGCCCTGGCGGCGTTGGGCGTGCACGCCCCGATTATTCAAATGCATGGCAAATTATTGGAATCGCTCTGCGCCGATTGTGGGCGGGTGGAAATAATTGCCGGGGATTTATCGGTGGACAGCGTATGCCCGCAATGCCAACGCGCTGGATGCGTGCGGCCCAATATCGTCTGGTTCGGGGAAATGCCGTATCATATGAATGAAATTTATGCGGCGGTCGAGGTGGCGGACATATTCATCGCGATTGGCACCTCGGGCACGGTTTACCCCGCCGCTGGCTTGGTGCACGCAGCGCGCAGCGCGGGTTGTAAACGCGCCATCGAGCTTAATCTGGAGAAAAGCGAAGTGAATCAATATTTTACTGAACATCGCACCGGCCCCGCGACGCAGTTGGTGCCAGCGCTGGTGCAGGAATTGTTGTCCACATTATAAGAATATGTTAGGGGTAAAAAATGCTCGAAAAACTGAACGCTGCGCAACGCACCGAAGCCCTGGCTAAATTGCTGGGCTGGGAATACCGCGCCGACCGCGATGCGATTGCCAAAACATTTCAATTCAAAGATTTTAACGCCGCCTTTGGATTTATGACGCGGGTAGCGCTGGTGGCCGAGAAAATGAATCACCACCCCGAATGGTTCAATGTCTATAACCGCGTGGATGTGGTGCTAACCACCCATGATTGCCACGGTCTGTCCGAACGCGACATTAAGCTGGCAATGAAAATGGAGCAGATGGCCAATGGCTAAGCACGGGCAGTCGCTCGTTGTGCCAACGGCTAAGTAACGCTATCGATTTCGGGCGGGGATTTTTTGCGGCGCATTAAATAAAACGTGCTGGCCATGATGATAATCGCGCCCAGAATGCTGATGACATCGGGCACATCGCCGAATACCAAAAACCCCAAACTGCCGGTGAATAAAATATTGATATATCCCAGCGGCGCCAAATAACTGGCGGGCGCCAGCGCGTAACTGCGGATGACGCAAAATTGCGCCACGATGCCGAAAAAACCGGTCATCGCCAACTCCACCCATTGCCAAAAATCCGGCGCTTGCCAATGCCACAACGCGAAAGGTGCGGTGAAAATCGTCGACAATAAGCTGAACCACGCCAGCACCGAAAACGGTGTCTCGGAATTGGTCAATTCCTTGACAATCGTGATGGCGAATGCCACCAGCACGGCGGCCAGCACCGCCACCAAATAATTCGCATCAAAAGTTTCGGGGAGGGGGCGGAGGACGATCAAAATCCCGATAAACCCAATCATCGTCAACGCCCACTGTATGGTCGTGACCCGTTCGCGCAAAAAAACCGCCGCCAGCAACAGGATAAAAATCGGCTTGGAATAATTGATCGCCGTGACATCGACCAACGGCAATCTGCTTAGCGCATAGAACGTACACGACATGGCGGCAACGCCGATCAGACAACGCACGAATTGCAACCGCCAACGCTCCGTCACGAATACCGCTCGCGGCGAGTAATACAAAATCCACGGTAAAATCAACAGCAAGCCAAACAGGCTGCGGCCGAACACCACCTGCATGGTGGGCAGGTTTTGGCCGCTGGATTTAACCAGCATGCTCATCACCGAAAACAGCGCGCCCGATAGGATGCTCCAGATAACGGCACGGCGTACGGGGCTTTGCGTCAGCCATTGTTGTTGATAGGCGGTAATGCTAAACATAAATACCAATTTCAGGACGTTTACGAACGGAGCATTCTATGTCAGCCCCAGCCCAGCGCCCAGCCGAAAATTCATTGCCCCCTATTTTATGGCAACCCAGTGCGACGCAAATCGCCGCCAGCAAGATGGATGGTTTTCGCCGCCTGGTGGAGCAACGTGCCGGACGCGCCTTGCCCGATTACCATAGCCTGTGGCAATGGTCGGTGGATCACCGCCCGGATTTTTGGTCGCTAGTCTGGGATGAATGCGGCGTGATCGGCGACAAGGGCGCTGTCGCTGCCACGGGGGCCGAGCAAATGCGCGGTACCAAATGGTTCCCACAAGCGCGATTGAACTATGCGGAGAATTGCCTGCAACGCGATGATGACGGCGCGGCGATAATTTTCTGGGCCGAAGATAAAATCCGCCGCAGCTGGTCATGGCGGGAATTGCGCCAACACACGGCGCAGATTCAGCAATTTTTGATCCAATCTGGCATCACCGAACAAGATCGCATCGCCGGATTTGTCGCCAATATGCCCGAAACCACGGCGGCGATGTTGGCGGCTGCCTCGCTTGGCGCAACCTGGTCTTCCTGCTCGCCCGATTTCGGCACGCAGGGTGTGCTGGATCGGTTTCAGCAAATCGCCCCAAAAATTCTGGTGGCGGTGGATGGGTATTATTACAAAGGGCAGGTCGTCGATTGCCTGCCGCGCCTGCGCGAGATCTGCGCGCAATTGCCATCGCTGGAACGGGTGATTGTCATTCCCTACACCCAAGCCGCACCGGATTTAACCGGGCTACCCAACGCAGTTTTGATCAGCGATCTATTCGCCAAACCCGCAGCCCCGCTGCAATTCAAGCGCCTGGCTTTCGATCATCCGCTGTATATTATGTTTTCCTCGGGCACTACGGGCGTGCCGAAATGCATCGTCCATGGCGCGGGCGGGACGTTGCTGCAACACCTTAAGGAACATCAATTGCAATCCGACATCCGCCGTGATGACCGGGTGTTTTACTACACCACTTGCGGCTGGATGATGTGGAATTGGCAGCAAACGGCGCTGGCCAGCGGGGCCGCCATTGTGCAGTACGACGGTTTTCCGTTTCAACAGCGCGGGCAGGTGATTTTCAATTTGCTGCAAAACGAACGCGCCACCTTGTTCGGCACCTCGGCCAAATTTATTGATGCGGTGGCTAAGTTGGATTTAAACCCGTCGCAAACCCATAATTTGTCGGCATTGCGCCTTACCACATCCACGGGCTCGCCCCTCAGTCCCGAGGGGTTCGATTATGTCTATCGCAATATCAAATCCGATATGGGCCTAGCCTCGATTTCCGGCGGGACGGACATCGTCTCGTGCTTTGTGTTGGGCAATCCGATCAGCCCCGTTTACAAGGGCGAGATTATGGGCGCGGGTCTGGGCATGGATGTGCAGATCTGGGATGATGACGGCAAAAAGATCATCGGTCAAAAAGGCGAATTGGTTTGCTGTCACAGTTTCCCCAGTATGCCGATTGGGTTTTTCGGCGATGCAGATGGCAAAAAATATCACAACGCGTATTTTGCGCGTTTTGACAATATCTGGTGCCACGGTGATTATGCCGAACAAACGCCGCGCGGCGGATTTGTGATTTATGGCCGCTCGGACGCGACCCTAAATCCGGGCGGGGTACGCATCGGCACGGCGGAAATTTACCGCGTGGTTGAACAATTGCCCGAGATCGAGGAAAGCATCGTCATCGGCCAGGATTGGGACAACGACGTGCGCGTGGTGTTATTCGTGAAATTGCGCCAAGGCGTGGTGTTGGACGAGGCGCTGCAGAAAAAAATCGCGTCCACCATCCGCCAACAAGAAAGCCCGCGCCACGTCCCGGCAAAAATTATTGCGGTGGCCGACATTCCGCGCACCAAATCGGGCAAGATCGTCGAATTGGCGGTGCGCGATGTGGTGCATGGCCGCCCGGTCAAGAATACCGAGGCGCTCGCCAACCCCGAGGCCCTGGCGCATTTTAGGGATCTAGCGGCGTTGACACTATAGTCGCTCAGCAGTCAGGAACTGGTAGAAGCGCGACCATAACTCCCACACCGATCTGCCGTGGCCGCGAAGACCGCTATTTAATTTGGCTGTTTCCTCTCGGCCTTTGGCCAAGGCTGTTTGGCGGGCGGTAGCATTATTCGGGCCGGGGTATGTTGCTTGTAAATATCGCCGTGCGGTTCTTATCGCCACAGTTTCCAGCGCCATCTGGGGGTCGTAATTTTTAGCTTCGCGCCATAAAACGACAAAGACTTCTTCGACGGCTCTTTCTGGATCGGTCTTGGGATTCGTTTGTTGCCATTGATGTGCAACCAGGAAGATCAGCCCACCAAATTTATCGTATAATTCGACTATAGCTTGTTTGTCACCGCTGGCGACTCGAAGCATTAACAACGCCTCCGCCTCTTTTTGCGCTTGCGTGCGTGTTGGCGATGGATTCATGATGTATTTACCCTGCTGTTTTCTTATAGAGAAAACATTAAATTCATTTACTGTTATGATCAAGCAATAAAACTATAATTTTATTTCAAAATTCTCTTTGGCGATTGGGTGGGTTTATGGTATTAGAACCTTAAAGGATACGAAATGACCGCTTGTTCAACCGCCCTTGTGGCTCCGGATCACACAGTCGATGGCCGCCGCAATTTGCTGGGCATGAATCTGCCCGAATTGACGGCGGAATTGCAAAAACTGGGGCAGCCGGCTTTCCGCGCCAAGCAATTATTCCACGCCATCTATGTCGAGGGGCATAGCGATTTTGCTGCTATGAGCAACCTGGCCAAGGATCTGCGCGCGCAATTGGCACAAACCTATGCCTTGGATCGACCGCGCATTACAACCGAACAAATTTCCACGGATGGCACGCGCAAATGGCTGTTATCGCTGCCCGATGGCAACGAGATCGAGGCGGTGTATATCCCCGAATCCGATCGCGGCACGTTGTGCGTGTCATCCCAGGTCGGCTGCACGCTGACTTGCAAATTTTGTCATACCGGCACGCAAAAATTGGTGCGTAATTTGACCCCGGGCGAGATCATCGCCCAAATCATGGTTTGCCGCGATTCCTTGGGCGAATGGCCGAATGCCCAAGCCGAATTGCGCCGCGCCCGTACCGAATTGCAGCCATATGATAATGGCCGTTTGCTGACCAATATCGTCCTCATGGGCATGGGCGAGCCGTTGTATAATTTCGATAACGTCAAATCCGCGATGCTGTTGGCGATGGATCCGGGCGGTCTGGCATTATCGAAACGGCGCATCACGTTATCGACCAGCGGCGTGGTGCCGATGATGCAGCGCTGCGGCGATGAGATCGGCGTACAATTGGCAGTATCCTTGCACGCGGTGCGCGATGAATTGCGCGATGTTTTGGTGCCGCTGAATAAAAAATACAACCTGGCGCAATTGCTACAAGCCTGCCGCGATTACCCAACGGTGTCGAATATCCGGCGCATCACCTTTGAATATGTCATGCTGCGCGACGTCAATGACAGCGATGCGGACGCCCGGGAATTGGCGCGGTTATTGCGCGATATCCCGGCCAAGGTCAATTTGATCCCCTTCAACCCCTGGCCCGGTACGGTTTATGAATGTTCCGACATGGCGCGGATTGAAAAATTCGCCGATATCGTGGTGGCGGGCGGCATATCCGCGCCCATCCGCCGCCCGCGCGGGCGAGATATTTTGGCCGCTTGCGGCCAATTGAAATCGGCATCGGAAAAACAACGGGCCAGCGCGCGCTTTGCCTCTACGGGCCTGGTTGCGGCGATGGATGCGGTGGCGATGGATGCGCCCCCAACCTTGCCCACCGCCCCACCCCCCGCCTAAATCGCGCTACGCAACTAAGTTGCGTATAATTCCATTGCGGCCACGCATCAACCCGGCTAGGATCCTTTGCAGAAAACAACGCTGGAGGGCGCGATGGCTTGGTACACATCCGTATTTGACGGTATTAAAAATTTGCTCGCGCGCATGGGTGGCGGGAAAAAACCGCGTGACGAGGATGCTTCGCTTGACCTGAATGACATCCTTCGAATTTGGGAAAAGAAGAAGCCCGGCGATAGACTTTTGGGTTACAGCGATCTTCGCGGGCAACTCGGTTCCGGGAAAGACGTGAGCGTTGCCAAAGTGTTTGCTGTGGTCTTCGGTGCCGCCAAGCATTTTTCCCAGGACAAGGGATCTGACGGCAAGCAGTCGATTCCGGAGATGGCGGCAGATTTTTTTGGCCCAAGTTTTGGCGTGAATTCCAAGCCAGCGGATTTCTTTGCCGCATTTGCAACTAAATTTTCTGGAAAGGCATTTAAAACAAATGCTTTCCAAGACTTCTTGGGTCGTGCCACAGAATTAACCGTAAAGCGGTATTTTGAATCTCTGCCAAATGGGAGAGCCCTAGGCCTTATGAATGGGAAAGACGAAGCGCGCCATTTGGCTGATTTATTTTTAACTTCTGGTCAAGTTTATACCTGGGATGTAAGTCCTAAACATGGTCTTTCCCTAGAATCTTTGCAGGTTCCAAGTGATGGCAAAGCCTTTGCGGAATTAGAGACTATTTCGCTTAAATTTGCGTCTGAACAAGTTAAGACAGCATACCTTGCCGCGAAATCCGCGCGGGCAAATGCGCGTACAGACGTAGTACCGCCCGCCGCCGCTCGACCGCCAGCCGCAAAAGCGCCGGGCGGCAACGGGAAACCAGCGGGTAAAACCCCCTCATCTCCTCCGGCGGGTCCCGGCAACGGCCAGCCCGGCAAACCGCCAAATTCACGCTAATCCCGCTTATTACATAACAAACCGGCCTGACCCACGGGTCAGGCCATTTTTTTGTGGCGCGGCAGGGGATTTTTCGCTATACTATGGCGCAAGTGGATATATTGTATCCATATACAATATTTTTAATGGTTAATGTCATCTGGTGCGGGTGCAGCGCCGCCAAAGCACAAGGATGGCAAAAGAATAAAAAATAAGGTACAGGCAGATATTAACAGGGTAGCAGCGCCATAATGAGCGATAACAACGACATTATCCAACGCCGGATCGAACCCACGCTGGACGCGCCAAGCGGCCAGGTCGTGGATAGCGGCGCGCGCCAACCAAAACAAGATTTGTGGGATACCGACGACGATATTTTCAAGCCCTTGCTGGACCGGATTCAGGCCGAGCAAGCGGCAGATAACGCCAAAAATCCCGGCTGGCAAACCCGCGAGCAGGATAATCCGTTTTATCACGCCGATCCGCTGGGCCTGGTCACGCGCGGCGATGAACCCCCACAACCGCGCCGCCGGTCGGTGGTCGAGGGCCAGCATCAGCAAACGCAGCATAATCAAGGCCCGGTCACTATCCGCTCGGACGCGCAAACCATGCCCCGCGTGGTCTGGGGACAAAGCCAGGCCTATGGCAAAAAACTGGTCAAATTCTTTGATGATCTGAACAACCGTACCCAGTTATTATTGTCGGGCGTGGCCTTGTTTATGATCTGGAATGCCATCGCCTTGTTTTCCGGGCGGTTGTTATCCTTGGCTTTGTTTCAATTCGACCCGTTTTTCCCGCGCAATTGGGAGATGATTTTCCGCCTCTATGAACAGGGGAGCACATTGCAATGGCCATTTGTGCTATACTATGCGGTATTGGCGGTGGTGATACCCATATTCGGCCTGATGGTGGCCGTTAGCGCCGCCCCGGAGTTTCGTAAAACCATGCAAAAATTGTTTAGCCCGTTTAAATGGATCACGCGGTTTTGCAAAAAGCTGTTGGGTTTTGGCCCAAAATCCCGCATGCAGCCGGTGATCGGCCAGCCGCATTATAGCAATGGCGGCCACAAAAAAGCCTATCACGGCGCGACCTTCAAAAAATCCGGCGGCGAGGATGATACCACCGGCGGCAGTATCGGCGGTGGCAGCGGCGGCGGTCACGGCAAGCCCAGCTGGCAATCCGGCCCCGCCAATACCCAGGCCTTTCCGCGTGGCGAACAGGGTAGGCGCTAGTTATAGTGGGGAGTGGAGGGTGTAGAGTGGCGAGGATTTATAAAAAAATCCTGCCCACTATTTACTTTTTACTTTACTCTCCACCCTCCACCCTCCACCTTCTGCGGTAATGATCTACGATTTCTCCGATTTCCAACTGCTCGCCGTCTTGGCGATGGTCATTGTTTTGACCGCGTCCTGCGTCATTGATTTGCAGGAAAAAATCCTGCCCGATCCCTTGACCTTTATCGTCGCTATTATTGGCGTGGTGCTCGCCGTGTTCGATCCCATCCGCGTCACCGGCTGGCCGATGGCGCTTACGGGCGCGGTCGCCGGCGGATTAGGGTCCTGGGCATTTCGGGAAGTTATCTGGCGCGTTCGGGGGCTCGAGGCGATGGGCCTGGGCGATGTGAAATTATTCGCCGCTATCGGCCTGTGGGTCGGGGCGGAGGGGGTGGTGTCAACGGCCCTAGTCGGATCGATTTTGACCATCATGGTTGTAGGCGTGCGTTGGCTGTTCACCCGCCAAGGCAGTTTGCGTGATGAAATTCCATTCGGCCCCGGCATTGCCGCCGGATTTTTGGTCACGGTATTGATCGGCCCAATCGGCCCCTTGGTCGCGCAAATTATTTTTTAGGCAGAATTTTGCAATAGGCCAAACCCTCGCGGCTGGGTTTGCTGCGGCGGATTTGGTGCAGTTTGCGGAACACCGCACACACATAATCATATTGCGCGCGCTTGTTTTCCCGCGCGTGGTAATTCGCCACCGCCTTGGACCAATTGCCGTGTTGCTGATACAGGCTGCGCAAATATTGCGCCGCATAGGCGACGTTGTATTCCGGGTACAGCATGTATTCGGGCACGCCGAATTTTTTGCCATGCCAGCGCACAAAGATTTGCATGCACCCCACCGCCACATCGGGCCGGGCGCTGCCATCCGCCTGGCGTAGGTATTTGATCGCTTCCTCGTAAGTTTTGGGGTAGATGCCGGTGCCGCCAACATTCAGCGCCCAGGGCCAGGGTTTGCCGTTAACCCCGGATTCGACCAAAGCGATTGCCATTAACAATCCGCGTGGGATGCGGTATTTTTTCTCCGCCCGCTGGATATACGGCAAACAATAATTTTCCGCCGCAGTAGCGGGTGCAGCCGCCAAAACCGGGCTGCCATAGGACAAAAATAAACCAAAAATAATGAAGCCCGCGACCCGCCGCATGATATTTCCTATGCTTATATTTCGTATAACCCAAAATTATCCCAAAGCGGGGGTGAAAACGCACCGCCCGCCCGTTTTCCCGTGCAAAACCGGGGATTTTGCCGTAAACATCATCTTGGCACCGGCCGGTTAATTGCCGGTAACAAAATTGCCCGGAGCACCGGCGAATTTTGCAGCGAAACCAACCAAGATGCGATATTTTGTCACAAATTTTTGCTATGATCCTTTATACTATGATGAATTGCGGTAAATGGCGCTGGCGAATCTTGCCTCGCCCCATTTGGGGGGTGCGGCATGGGTAGTGTGCGGCGTTTTACGGTGATTGGCCGTTATGAAGATACCGGCGAAACGGTGATCAATTATATCGAAGTTAACGGTTCGGATGTACATTACGAGGTGTTGCGGCATTGGGGAATAGTCAGCCAATCGGCGCCGCAATATGAAATTTTGGCGGTGTTCACGGGTGAATTGACCCCGGCTGTTACACCGCAAACGTTGAAAATGTATGTCGACCGCCATTTCCCCCAAGGGGCCGCGGCCGATCAAAAATAAAACCGGGATTGGGTATCGTAGTGAGCAAAAAAGTTTTTCAATATGCAGCTATCGGTTTAATTCTAGTGATGGCCACATTCGCCTGGCCAAGCTGGGGGCAAACCCCACCGACTGGAGGTGTTTTTGCGCCTCCAGCAACCACCTCACCCCCAACTACTACAACTACTACTACCAGCGCTACGCCTGCAGCGGACGCCCAGTCTTCGACAACTGCGCTCCAGTACTTTAACGATGTCTTTGGGACATTGTGCTGGACGTGCGGAATGTTCAATAATTTTTACCAAGCATCGGTGGTCCTAGGCGCCGCTTTTTCTACTGAGATTGCCAAAGGATTGACTATTTTATTGGCGCTGGTGTTTGGCGTTTGGTTGTTATGGCAGGTTGCCAAGATCATGATGCCTTTTGGGCCCGAGGGCGGTGTTGCGGATATTTTTAATAAAATCACCTCCAAGTTGGTGCTATTCGTTTTTTTGCTGGTTTTGGTCGGAAATTGGGGTCTGGTCTGGAGTTATTTTATCTCGCCGATCACTATAACCGGGCTGGAGTTGGCCAACTCTATGCTTGCATCCACCGGCAGAATTTTGACGGTTAATTCAGGAGGTGGTCGTAATCAAGATTTGATGACGCAGCTAGGCCTAAATTTCAACGATGGTCCCAATTGTAGCGCTGCAAATAGGCTGACTTTTAACTTCTTTGATAGCTCTGGGGCAATCTTTAGTGCGGCCAATGCAACTGCCCAGGTTGCGGACATGAAAAATCTGTCTAGGTCTATTGCGTGCAATATCTTTAATGTCCAAAAAATTTACGGTGTTGGTGCCGCCCTCGGTGTTTTGACGATGATGTATTCTGGAAACGATTTCCCGCCCTGGAGTGGTACATCATATGCCGATTGGGCAGTTGGGACGGTCACCGCACTGATAAAGACTATTGTGGCCATTATAATTGGGCTTATTATGGCCGCGCTCTTTGTCGTGGTTATCCTAATTTACCCCTTGTACCTGGTCGACACCGTATTTCGTTTGGGAATTATCACGGTGATTTCACCGATTCTGGTCGCCGCCTATTTTCTGCCGATGACCAGATCTTGGTCTACGACTGGCATCAAGATTTTGGTGGCATCTGCCGCGTCTTTTTTCTTTTTATCCGTTCTGGTCGGCCTGTCGCTAGTGATGATGGCGGCGACATTATCCGAAGCGGGCGCAATTCTTTCCGGTACTGTTGACAGTGGCGGCAAGGATCCGTCGTTTCTTATCAACGCTACGCCTTTTGGCTTGGCCAGCTTGATTTTCACCAATGTATTTTGGATGATTTTCCTCAGTCTGACCGCAGTAGCGGTATTGTCCTTGTTCTTGATGCGTAAAGCCAATCAATTGGCGCAGGAATTCACTGGCGCAGCAGTTGGTGATATGGGTGGGGCGTTAGCCGGAATGGCCAGAAACGCAGCCGTATTTGCGGCAACTACGGCCGTGACCATGGGTGCAGGAGCGGCAATAGGGGCGCCAGGCATGGCGGCAAAAGGTGCAAGCGCGGCTAAGGGAGTTAATGCCATCAATGCCGGTGGCGCTATGCCGCCATCATCCGATGGCGATGTTTTAGGGGCTGGTAGCGGCCCGCCCTCTGGTGGCGGTGATATGCCCGGCATTGCTTCGGGCTTCCAACCTAGCGGTGGCGGCTCCGGTGGCGGCGTTTCTGCGGGGGCAGGCCCAGCAAAATCCAACCCATTCCCTGGCTATTCGACAAGTATGACGAGCCCCTGGAATCCCCCACCTGCAGGGCAATTATATGGAGATACACCGCCCAAACCGATCAGTGACGATATGCAAAATTTGGTTGCTGCCGAAATGGGCAATGCGCCGCAATCCAATATTCCATCACCCGATAGCGCTTTGGCAACGGGCGGTAGCGGCAGTGGTTCTAGCGCAGCCGCCTCTGTTGGTTCAGCCGCTGGTGGTTCATCCCCGGTTGCAAGTGGTGCTAATTTGGGTTCTACAGCGCCTGCCTCCTCTGGCACAAATTCCGCTCAGGCCCCCGCTCAATCCTCTACGACTGGAAGTGGTGCGCCTTCTTCTTGGTCTCCACCCCCGCAGTCATTGGCAACAAAGCTGGCTAGTTTAGATGACAATATGGAGCGGGCTCTGACCGGCAACTCATCGGCTGCCCCCGGCACTGGTGCAGGGTTGCAGCCTAACGATCCGCGTCGCCCGCCTGGCCAAGAATTCAGCGGTGATTTTCTTGAGGAGCTGAAGGCGCGCGCAGAAAAAGCGCGTGCGGCAGGCCAAGTCCCACCGCCACCACCGAAGAAATAGTAATTAGATAAATTGGATTCTCATCGGCTAGTTTTGTGATCCTGGGCGCGGGTCAGACAAAGCTAACTAAGATTATCATTGCGTGCTAGACTAACGCTCAAACGCGCTGCCGAATTTATTGATTCCGTCCATAACCGCTTTAGCAAACGATGTGCGAATCAAGTTGGCTTGGGCAGAACCGGGATTGTCGCGTAAAATGCCGTACACGGTTTCCCGGAACTTGGGGGCAACAATCAAATCGGCGAACAACGACAACTGACCCGATAAAATATTCAAGTTTGCTTGTTGTTCTGCTGTCAGCGGTTTTGCGCCGCGCTTATCTTTTTGCGATTGCATGTACAAATCGCCAAACAGCGCACTGATCGTTTTTTCTCCACGGCCTTTTTGATAAGTTTCCAGCGCAAAAATGCTGCCATTAGACAATTCCCCTAATGGCATGCTGGCGGATTGGATCACTTGCCCCGACGTATGGCTTTGCTGGCCGATTGGATTTGCAGTAGTTGCCGCAACTATGGCCGGTATGGCCGGCTGGGCTAAAGGTTGTAATGGTGGCGATACACCAGCGACTTGTGGCTGCGCCAAACTCATTCCGGTCGATTGCCCCACGGCTTGATTCATAATTGCCTGTGCCGCAATTAGAAAAGCAACGTCCTGGCCACAAAGTCGATAGTTTATATCGGCGACCCGCGCCATGTCCGCGTCCTGAGCTTGTAAATAAGGTTTGCTGGCAATAGCATAATAGCAGCGATGGACGATCATGTTCCGCCATGCTCTGTCCGCAGGTTCGGAGGTGCGTTCGGCGAATTTCGCAGCGCCTCTTACCACCGATTCCTGTAATCCGTCATGGATTAAATTGTCGCGGAAAATTTCGGTTAATAGGTCGAGGTTATCGCGCATTTCGGTCGGCTGCACCGAGAATATTTGGCTTTCTGCTGCCATTTGCCCGGCTTGGCCGATTTGATCGCCCCATTTTGCCTTGGCCCATTGCAGTAAATGCAAAGATGATTGGGATCCTTGCATTTCCTCGGGAGTTGGATTCGCGCCTTTCAACACCTCTTGACTCGGATTGGCGCCTTTTGCCCATGTGCCGCCTGGCTTGTGTGTGTACCCAAAATACGAATTAAAGTATTTTATGGCTGTGTGTGGGCTTTGCCCGGCCTTGACCGCCATGGGCGATTCGACCCGATCAAAATCGCCGGATTTGGCATTGAACGTTTTCTGTGCTGCCGGGAATGTGCCGGCAGCAATGTCAACAGCCATTAGCCGCTTAGCCACATTGATTTGGGCCGCGATGATCGCGGCTTTAGGCACGCCTTTTAAAATGGTAGTTTTCACGGTTGGCGCATGAACGTCCCCGATCATTTCATTCAGTAAAAAATCTTGCCGACCGGCGTTTTCTAAATCTTGGCCGGCGGTTACTTTTTTACCGTCTGCTGAAATTTCATGTCTAACGGTGCGGTGATAGGCGAGAGCATCCCGGGCGATAGCGGCAAAATTTATTTTCTGTACCAGTTCATCGACTCTGTCCCCCGCAGATTTAGCAGAAATGCTTAATGCTGAACTCACGGACGCAATCGCATTTTGAGTATTCGGGGACAATGCCTGCAACCCATAACGCGCTTCGAATAGTGGCTCTAGTTTTTTGACCAATTCATGGAATTTCATTGAGTTGGCAGATACTGACACACTGCCGGTCGCGTCCACCGCCGGCTCGTCTTTAAGAATGAACCTATCAAGCCAACCCATTTATATGCCCTCTTTCTTAGCTTTATCCGTTATTCTATGCCAACTGGCCCATTCAGTCAACAAATTTTATCCCTAAAAGCCACGAAAATTAACCTTTTTTGCCGGTTGCTGGCGGTCCACTCTTTATGCCGGGGGCATAATACCACATCCGCCACGCGCGGTGGGGCTGATTCGGTTGATCATGCGAGAGGGATGAGGCGAGAGGGGCGCGGGCTGGCCGGATTAACCAGTACCAAATACGCTGATACCTTAAAACCAATTAGGACTTACCATTTGCCAGTGACAACAAGCGCAACAAAAAACCCCACCCGTTGCGGGGTGGGGCTGATTTTTGTAGACGGTGACGGTGAGCAGCGAACAGTAATAAAATCCCTATCGCCTTTCGCCGTTACCCTCTCGCCTGTTAGGCAAACATAATGCCGGTCACGCGGTGCACTTTGGTGCCGGTTTCGGTATCCAATTCGATCGTTTCATCGGGGTTCGCCAAACGGCCGACCAATTGGCCGCCTTTGCCGCGCTCGATGGCAACGATTTCGGTTTGGCCGTTCGGCATCCGCGCCACAGCCAAATCACCAGGACGGGCGGGCAGAATCGGGTTCACGTACAACATGCTAGCCACCGGAACGCGGGGTTCCATGCGGGTGGTTGGCATATAAATGCCATAAGCGCCTTTGACGTTGACCAATTGCGGCGGACGTGCGGCATAAGCCTGCGGCGAAGTTTCGTCCGAGGTGAATTTACCATCCGAGCCAAAATTGCCCAACACGGGCAAATCGGTGCGCTGGGTCGGGTTTTCCGATGAAATAACCCCGGCGGCAGCGCCGCCGTATTTCAACCGGTTGCCCATCAATTGTTCGGCCAATTCATTCGACAATAATTCTTCGGGATCGCAACGCAACGCCTTGGACAAAATCGGCAAATGGTCGGTGCGCAAACGGCGCACGCCTTTTTCCAACTTGTGCAATTCCGAACGGGTCAGGCCGGTCAATTCCGACATTTCCGACAGGCTCAGGCCACGTTTCATCCGCCATTCTTTGATGCGGTTGGGCAGGTTGGCGTATTTGCTTTCGGGCAAAGTATCCGGATCGGTATCGGATGTAATTTTTTTCATCGTTGTTTTCGCTGTGGCAGCCATTGTTATAAACTCCTTGTTAGCACCATCACGGGGTTTGCGCCTTATGGGCAGAGCCGTGTCCAAATCGGTCTTGGCTGGCCAGAGATTATCTCTGGTGGCCCCAGTATACTATAAGAACAACCGGGGCTGCGCGCCAAAACAGAAATTATATCCCATCTATAGCGCTGTTTCGGCGAAAAATAAAGGATAAAATTCGCCTTTTGGGCGAAAAAACGCTTTTCGTCACAAAATGGCGTCGCAGTTTGATATAGTGCGGCTTCGCAGCGAGCATGTTTGGGACTGAATACGTATTTTTGTTAGGGAAAGCGCCATATATCACACGATTGTGAATGATTGTAGCCAAAAACCTGTTGACATATGAGCTATATAGGATACAATACTCTTAAGCAATTAAGGTTTCGTTAATAAACGAATAAGGCGGGAATAAGGGTAGGGTTGAAAAATGCTAAAACCTAGCGATCAATACTGGCGGTGGATGGGTTTAGCGCTGTTGGTGGCGGTTGTAACCATAGTGCCGTTTGATGTGTGGGCTGCGGGTGACGATCCCTTTAAGCCGTTATGTGACCGAGTTGGCACCGCATGGGTGCAAGGCCGCAAAATAGTGTATATTATAGCTGGTGTAGCTACTTTGTCTTTGGGCGTTATGGCTTTTTTTGGCCGCTTTAGTTGGGGCAAGTTTTTTGCTATGCTGGGCGGATTGTTTATCATCTCGTTCTTCACCGAGGTATTAAAATTTGCCGGGGTTGGGGCTACGGATTTAAGTGGTAACAGTGTTACTTGTTAGTTGATAATCAAGTAAATTGGGTTCAATTTTTTGCTTAAGGAGAATAGAGAATGAAAATCAATTATTGGCGTATTCTAAGTGTGGTGATTTTGGCGGCAGCCGCCTTGGTTATACCGGTCGATGTCTGGGCGGGCGCTGTGGACACTGGGGCTTTCAACCGCTTGAACCAACGTGTTTGCAAAGGTTGGGAAGAAGGACGTAAGATCGTCTATATCATCGGTGGTGTTGCCGCTTTGTCCTTGGGCGTGCTGGCATTTTTCGGCCGCTTTAAATGGACCACGTTCTTCGCTCTGGTCGGCGGTTTGTTCATGATCGCCATTTTCGATCAAATCTTGAAATTTGCCGGTGTCACCACCGGTAGTGATTGCGGTTCCTTGACTACCGGCGGCTAAGCAAAAGCTGAATCACTATGAATGAATCAGCCCCCGCAGGTCGGGGGCTGATTTTTTTACGGACAAAAATTTTCGGGGTGCGCTGATTTTTACTCTCCTTCGTCTTGGAATTTGCTAGGGTTGGGGTATTGCCCTCCCATTGCGGGAGGGCACAAAATTTCGTTAGAAATTTTGGGGTGGGGATTCCATTTGCTGCCAGTCCCCACCCCAAAGTTGCTGGCGCAACTTTGACCCTCCCGCAAGGGGAGGGTATAATCTGCAAGGAACACCAATGCCTCAACGCGTCATGCGCGCTATTGCCTCCCCGCCGCAAATGTTCTGGGCGCCGGTCGAATTGGCGATGATGAATTTTTTGATCGCGGGCGTGGTGATGATTTTCGGCTTTGCCTTTGACCTCAATCCGATGTGGTCGCTGGCGCTGCTGGTCATCAATCATATCATCCTGGCCGTGATCGGCTCGCGCGAGCCGCACGCCTATCGTATCTTAATGTGCTGGTCGCAGGCGAATCGCAAAACCAAAAACCTGATTAAAACCAAAGGCAATAAATTTGTCCCTTGAATTGACCCCTAATCTGTTGGATGCGTTGCGCAGCACTGCCAGTCCCTCGGCCATTATCATCGGCTCTTTGGGGGTGATGGCGGGCGGGGCGTTGTTCGCGGGGCTGATGACCCCGGCGATTGCGCACGCGATGCTGCCCAGCCCCAAGGAAACCAAGCTGGCCGATTATTTGCCGTTCGATCAAATTTTGGCCGATGGGCGTACGGTTGTTTGCCGCGATGGGACGGTAATGGTGTGTTTGGAAGTTGCTGGGCGCGACATCACGTTTTCAACCCCCGGCGAGCGGGAGGCGTATTATTACGCCCGTAAAAACTGGATCGACGCATTATCCGAAACCGGGGTGATGGTGCGGGTATTTGTTTTGCGCGAGCGGGTGAATCCGGGCGAGGGGTTGGTACACGAAAACATCGTGCTGCGCGAAATGGCGCGGCGCTGGGAATATTCGTTCCGCAATACGTTCCGCAACCGGCAGATCATCGTGCTATCGATGCCCGGCAAGGGCAAGACGCCATTGGCTAAATTGAACGATGCGATCGATGTGACTTGCTCGATCCTCCATCCCTATAGCCCCAGCGTTTTAAACCAAAACGATCCCAATCCCGAACGCCGTCCATTATGGATCTATGCCCGCCTGACTAGCCCGATTTCGCGGCCCGAACCGGCCGGTATCGGCGATGGGGTGCGCGAGGCGATTGCCGCCGACGTGGTCGAATTCGGCAAGGAAGAAGGCACCATCCAATTCCGCAGCGGCGAGAAAACCCTGCATGTCGCCAGCATCGGCCTGCGCAGCATCGGCGATTTCACCAACGAGGGGTTTGTGATGGAATTGGCCTCGATCCCGGCCGAGATTGCCATCATGCACGTCTTCGATCCCATGCCGCGGACCGAGGCGCAGCTGCGCCTGGTACAACAGCAACGCATGAGCCTGGCCACGCGTTATAGCGCCGGGGTCCACGCCCAATTCCACGAGGCGATGAACCGGGTCGAAGGGACGGACGCCAATGCCGCCACCCTCAGTTTTTACACGATGACGGTGTTCGCGTTTGCGACCACCTTGGATGAATTACAGGCCATCGAGGCCGAAGTGAAACGCATTGCCGCCGGTTACGGCGTCACCGCCGTGCGCGAAGGCGCTGCGACCCAGGCCAGCTGGTTCGCGCAATTCCCCGGCTATTCGTTATGGCCGCGCATTTACAAATTATTCTCGAACAACGTGGCAACGCACGTGACGCTGGACAAACCGCCCGAAGGTTTAGCCAAATCCGATTGGGGCCCGGGGCCGATTGCGATGTTCCGCACGGCTATGGGCACGGGTTATAATTTCCAGTTCCATGTCACGGACGAAGTGGCGGCGGTGGCGCATTGCGTGGCGATTGGCCCCACTGGTGGCGGTAAAACCACGCTGATCAATTTTTTGACGGCGATGGCGTTGCGTCATCCGAAACTGCGTGCCTATATGATTGATCGGCATGGCGGCGGCTTTATTTTCACCAATGCGATTGGCGGCAGCTATGTGACCTTCGAAGGCTCTGATCTGCCTGGCCGCCAGACCGAATTGAATCCGTTTTATTGCAGCGACACGCCGGAAAACCGCACATTTTTGCGCGGATTTTTACAAGCCATCGCCGATATTGACAACAACAACGCCGAAGCGGTCGAGGAAATCGGCTTTGCCGTCGAGGCGGCGTTCGACACTCTGGGCTTTACCAAGGAAAACCGATCCCTGGCCAATATTTTCGATGCCGTGTTCAGCAAAACCAAACCCACGCGCAAACAATTGCAAAAATGGGTCGATCCGGCAGTATATGGCAAGATTTTCAATGGCGCGACCGACTCCTTGGATTTGACCACGACGCGCTTGGTCACTCTGGATTTTACCAAAATCTACGAGCACGAGGATTTGGCCCGCGCGGTAATTTTATATCTGATGCACCGGATTCAGGCGGCGATCAGCGAAACGCGCAGCCCGGCGTTAATCTTTATTGACGAAACCGAACCCGTAGTCCGCCATCCGATGTTCCGTCAGTTTTTCCTGCAAATGCTCCAGGAATACCGCAAAAAGGGTGCGGCGATCATCTCGGCCTTTCAGCGGCCCGAGGCGATTGCCAATGCCGGTTTGGGCGAGGCGATACGGGGCCAGGCCCAGACCACGTTCTTCCTGCAAAACCCGCAGGCCAAGGAATCCGAATACGCGGATTGGAGCCTGACGGATCGGGAAATGGATTTCATCAAGGGCCGTTTGGGGGTATCCCGCCGCCTGCGCCGCGCCGTTTTGGTCAAGCGCGCGACGGGGGAATCTGTTATACTGGATGTGGATTTAAGCCCACTTGGGCCATTGTTGAAAGTCTTCCGCTCGGACGAGCCGTCCAAGGCCGAAGCGGAAATGTGCATGCGTAAATACGGCGCCGATTGGCTGCGCCAATATTTGGAGATACCGACATGAACAAATTCACCCTGATCGCATTTCTTGCCCTGGCCCTGGGCCTCTTTTACCCCCCATCCGATGCAGCGGCGCAAAGCGCATCGGGCGGCGTCGGTGGCGTCATTATGACCTTCGATCCGGAAAATTTGTTCAAAGAAAATGCGCAGTTGATGCAAGCCTATAAGACATTCAAAGAAGTGCAGGAAATCAGCAATTATCAAAAATTGATTTCCAAAACCCTGGGCCTGAAAGAAGACCAAATCGCGTTTTTGCGCGAACTTGGCAATATCGCCAACACGATTTGTAATTTCAAGGTTCCGCAATTCTTTTTCAACGCCGATTTCAATTTCAGGTTACCGGATTTCCCCACGGATCCTTGCGATCTGGCATTGACGTTTTTGCCGTATGATCAGGATTATTTCCAAACCTTTATGGGTAACGTCAATCAAGGCGTAAATGATCCACAAAAAGTTTACAAAGCCATGCGTGATCCACAAAAAGCCAAGCCTGTAATTCGTGAACAATTATGGCTTGCCCCCGGTGAAACCGATACGGCCAAGGTGTTAAACATGCGCAAAACCCGCGAAGAGGTTGCACAAAAACATACCCAAGACATGCTGGTTAATGCCACCACAGCGCAGGCGCAAATGCGGGAAGCGTATCAAAAAATTGATGGTTATGCCAAAACCAACCCAGATACCCAAATCGCGCAATTGACACTAATCTCCCAGCAACTGGCAGAAATGGCCAAAACTGATCTGGCTATTATGAATGCAATGGCCGAGCGGAACAAATCGCTGGCCTATGCGAATATCAAGGAAAGCCAGGTAACCGATCCTGGTGGAAACGAAGGGCGTATGCAACGCACCGCCGATGGGAGGTTGATTATGCCCGAAGTTGCGGCGAAATCCTTTGCCTCCTTGCCCGATAAATCGGGCCAGCCCGTAGCGGCCAAGGATGAAAAAACCGTCAAGCCGTTATCGGCTTTGGAGCGGATGGGCTTGCCCAAATTATCAGCTTTGGAAAAAACGGAATAGAACCGGGGTTATTGTCCCATGCGTTACGGCACCTGCATAGTTTTCGGTTTGCTGGTCCTATTGGCGGTACCGGCCCGCGCGCAATATATGTGTGAATACACGCCTTATGGCCAACCGATCTGTCTACCCCCGCCGGTGGATGATTGGGAGCGTTGTCCGTTATGTCCCAATCCAGGCGTTTTAAAGCTGAATAACGATTCCACCGGCAATTCCACCGGCCAGGAGATGGTAACCGCGCTGCAACAGGGCGTTGAAATCGCGCAGAAATACAAATCCATCGTCGATGAAACCCAAAGCATTTTGGCCAACGAAGATAAAAGCGACACCGCGCCATTCCGCACCGACGCCTATGCAATGGCTTTTCCCATGGCCGTGCGTTACATCCATGACGAGCGGACCCTTAGCAAAATTGATCTAAGCGAAGCAGAGATGGCCGATCCGCGCAAAGTGAATTTGGCGGTGTTGGATAAGCTTTATACCGTCAATCCGCAGGGCGGCAATGACATGACGGCAAGTGTGTTGAATTTGCGCGCGAGTCGGGGTGAAATTCTGCAACGCAGCGCGCAGAATTTACTGGCCTATGCCAATAGCGTGCAATCGTTGATGGTCTCTGACCCCAGTGGCGGCAAGGCCCATGTAGTGCGGATGTTCGAAGCCCATAACGATGAAATGCAAAAGGTCGAAACCATAACCCGCGCCTATGGTCTGATCGCCGCCACCATTCGTATGCGCATGGCGATTAAATTGACCACCCAGCAATTATTGAATCAGCGTCTTGAATTCATGGCGCTCGAGAAAATGCAAAATATTTCTGCCACCCCGGTGTCGCAAATGGTGGCCAAGGCCACGGCAAAATCCCCCGATCCGTATGCGCCGTATAGTGGCGTACAAAACACCATCAATGCCAATGCCCCCGGCAGCAGCCCGACCGAAATCTTTAATCCTGATCCCGGCACAACCCAATATATTGTCCGCGACGACATGGTGCGCGGGTTGAATGCGCCTTATAACCAATCTCCGCCCGCGCCCGCGCCTCTGGAACGGCGCAGCGAGATTCGTTACGACAATAAAAATCAAATCACCATGATTCGGGACTTGCCAACCGAGAAAATCATTCGCGGCCCCAAGGACGCGACCATACGCGATCCGAGCCAAGATGGCTATTGCCCGCCCGATCCCAATAATCCCGCCGCCACAGATTTCTCGGCCGAGGCTTTGGACCGCCTAAAGCGTGTCGGCAATGTATCGCATTGCCCGGATTACAACGAACGCGGCTATAGCGGTCGTCAGCCGCGCGAAGTTTTGTTCAACACGCCCGCCAGCCGGGCCGAGGCGATTGCCGAATTGCACAACACCGTCAATTTGGTGCGCGGTTACATCGACGCCATCCGCAATTTCGACGATGTCGTTCAATGCTCGAACTGGGCCAACACCCAGGCGGATTATTTTTGGGGCATTGTTAAATCGCATTTGGGCAATGCGCCGTTCCCGCAGAATTCGCTCGAGGCGGTCAAGGCCCCGTTGTTCAATGCCATCGATAAACGCGCCACCACGTTAAACGGGGGCTGGTCGATCGATTACAATTTGAAAACCACCGATCCGGTGGGCATGCAAAATTACGCGCGTGGTACCTTGACCCGGTTTCAGCATATGGCAAGCGCCGCTTGCACGGTCGCCGACACGTTGATGACCGCGCCTGGACAGATTTACAACCGCGCCCAGGCCGGGCAGGGGCAGAATTGCGTTCCAACCATTGCCCGTTATTTATTGCCGGATAATCGGCCGGAGTATGATTTTTGCTTGGGCCAATCCTGGCCATCAGGCCAACGCCAATCCTTGGCGCCGATGAATATTCCAAACGAACGCCAAGATGCTGGCGGTATGGTTGCCGACGAGATTTTATATTTCCAGCAAGTGGTGCCCAGTTCTTGGAACCTGGGCGATCAATGCCGCATCACCTATTCCTATGCCGGGGTAATGGCCGATCCGCCTTTGGGCAGTTTGGGCAAATGGTATCAGGCCGAAAAAATCGCCGATAAATGGTACGAAGACGCCTGTGGCGTGCCGCGTGCCGGCAACGCCCGTTGCGGCAGCAACCCATCCGTGCAAAGCGCGCAATATTACCGCGACGATTTGAACCGCGAAATGGCCAAAGCCAATGAAAAATTCTGGGCCATCGTCCAAGGTTTGAACGATGCCGATTCGCGCCTGGCGTTTGAACGTAAACCTACTACTGGCGGTTATGGCGAAACTGCTTATATCCCGCCCAATATCCCGCAAAACGATTTACGCACGGCGCAGGGCATGGCCAATGCCAAGGCCGCAATTGCCGCCCAAGTCGAGTTGCTGCGCGCCGAATTGGATGAACGTCGCCGCAACCTGGCCAAGGCCGAAAGCGACGCTGTGGCTTTGGGCGAAAAAAATGACGGCATCGAAGCCTACAAGGAATGGCTGCGCCGCAGCCGCGAAAACATTGCCACATCCCGCGCCGGGCTGGACAATTTGCAAAAATTCACCGATCAGACCCAGGATGCCAAATACGCGAAATGCAAATTGGGTTTTGGCGTCGATCTAAGCAATATCCCAAGCGGCATGACAGTCGAAAACGGCATGATCACGCAAACGACGCCATACGACGCCGCCGATTACCCGGCGTGGAAGGATGCGAACACCCCGGCCAACCGCAATCCGACCGCGATTGTCCGGGGCAATTTTGAACCCATCACCCCCGATTGCCCAATTGAAACCCCGCAAAGTTTCTTGTGCTTGGATAAATCATTCACCCCCCGTGGCCGGGTATATTATTCCCCGAACATCGTCGATGGGGTGCCATAAGCGCAAGAAAGTCGTGAGGCGAGAGGCGTGAGGCGTGAGGTGTTTTTTATCGTTTCGAATAAGAATGCGCCATAATTGTCATCCTAAGGGAGCATAGCGACCGAAGGATCTGGATCGTCGAGACCCTTCGCTTACGCTCAGGATGACATTTCAGGATGACATTAAAGACAAGCCGCCATTTGGCACTCTAATACTGGAACCATAACCCCCCTTGACCGCCGTGTCTGTTTAGGGTACAATTATCGAATAATTTTATTCAAACAATTTTGGGTAAGGGGATTGATATGGATTGGAGTTTAAGCGGTTTTTCTAAACAAGTAACCCGTGTTCTAGCACCATGGGCAGTTGCAGCTAGTGCGCTGGTTTTTGGCGGTTGTGCAGGCAACAATTCGGGGAATGTGCCATTCGCGGTGTTAAACCAAAGTTCCGAGAATGCCATTGCGCAGGCGGTTGATTTAATGCCGCCGGGGTTTGCCAGCATCAAATCAACTCCCGATACGACGCTGACGGGCGTAATTTCAGCGGTTGTTTCTAACAACAGCACCGCCAATAATCGATATGTAGATTTTTTATATTATAATGCGGATGGCACCTGGCGCAGAGACAGCGTCTATGCGCTAACCGGCGATCATGCGAATGGTTCCCCGCAAATGAACTATCAGCCCACCCAGCGCGAAGTCGTGCAGTATGTCATGGCGCAAGAAGGCACCGAAGCAAAAGTGATGAAAGAAGGTCAAGACGGAGTGCTGCAGGCATTTAAACGGGTTGATACGATATTCGTGCGTAATCGTTTGCTGCCGGCTCTTCCACCAATGATAGTTGAAATCACGCCGTTCGATAACAATATTGAAAGCATTCGCTTGGCCACCGATCAAGAGATGTTGCAGGCCCAAAGCCGCCCCAATTACAGTCGCCTGCCTGGTCCGTATGATCGCACCTGGGTAAAAAATTATGATCCTTATGAGTATGTTTACAATCAAAAGAATTTAAAAAGAGCGAACATGAACGCGGGCAGCCCGAATTCTTTGCCGCAACCGCATCGTAATCGGATCAACCCAGGCAACCAAGGCCGCTAAATACCAAAACCCCAACCCTCGGTTGGGGTTTTTCGCTGGATGCCGCGCACCCGAGGATTCAAAACTTAGCAGCACCACTTTCTCCTTTACCCTTGCCGCTTTCCGCTTTACGCTTGGACATGGCTCGCGTTACCGTCACCTATAAATTCCCGCCCAACACCCCAAACCCCGCCAATGCCGACAAGGTCGGGCGCTATCCTGCGCACGTCCACGTTCCGGCATTGGAATCGCGGCGGTATTTATGGACTTCCCGCGCTTATGCCATCGCCCTTTATATTTCGCTGTCTTTCAGCGTGGTGTTGGCATCGATGCTATTTATGCTGGTGTCGATGAAATCAACCTCGCCCATGCTGGTGCATTTTCCATCGCACCGCGAATGGGCCACAAGCATGATCGAACCGCATTTGGTGCGCCGTTCGGGCTTGGACGTGCTGGCGGAAAAAATGATCGGCGAATATGTCAAGATTCGCGAAGAAATCACGCCGGAAAACCCGGCCTTGATGGACCGCTATGTGCAGTTTATCGCCGCCCGCAGCTCGGACGAGCAATTCGCTTTTTTCCAAAACCAACGCCCGGCGATGATGGAAAGCTATCGCATCCGCCGCTTTTACCGCCAGGTGGACGTGGACCGTGTCGGCCGCATCGGCAATAGTTTTTTGGTCGATTATAAAACCACCGATTTCGATTTGACCGGGCGCGAGGTGCAAAAATTGGGCTGGCAAGCGATCATCGCCGCGCAATGGCAAGCGCAGGTTACCGCCGCGCAAGCGGCCAAGGAAACTAATCCGCTGGGCTTTGGCGTCAGCGCCTATGAGGCGCGGGTGGTAAAAATTTACTCGGGCCAGAAAAATTAACCCCCAATCATCCCCATAAATATGTTATGGTCGCATGGATTCGGGGGTTGCGGGCGGGCCGATTTGCTGCATAATCGCATCTCCGCTAGGTTTTTCTGATCCGTTTTGCGATAGGTGATTCCATGACTGCACAAATTTTCAAACGTCTCGCTTTATTGGCGCTGTTGGCTTTGCCGCTGGCCGCTTGCGGCAGCGATCGCGTGCCCGAACCCATCGGCATCGGCACGGATGTGGATGAATTGAAAAAAAGCCCCTGTGCCTGCAATGAAGTGCCACAAAATTATCAAGACTGGCAGCAAAGCTAGATTGCTACATAATACGAATTTCTTGGGGTTACGCTTTGGCTTTTTCGATTAAACAGGCTTTGGCCAAAAAAACCGCGCCGGCGGCCGATGTTCCGTCCTCCCCGCTTGCGGCCGCGGCAACGGTCGAGGCCAAGCCCCTGCCAACTTTGGAAACCCGCCGCTATTTATGGACGGCGCGCGCTTATGGTATCGCCCTTTACCTCAGCCTGGTGGTGAATTTGGCGCTGGCCGGGGCATTGTTGATGCTGGCCCCGTTGAAACGGGTTGATCCGATGCTGGTGTCGTTTTCCGACAAGAACGAACAAGTCGTACAAATTCAGCCCTTTCCCCGCGGGACCGAGGGGTTCAACGCCATGACCGAAAAAATGGTCGGCGAATATGTCAAAATCCGCGAAGAGATTTTGCCCGACGATGCGGAAATGGCGGAACGGTATTCGACGTATTTGTTCAATCGTACTACCAATGCGCAATTCGGTTTGTTCCAAACCGAGGCGAGCAAGCGCTATACCGAATTCCGTGCTGGCCGGCTAAGCCGGTATGTGGATATTATTGTCGTGAATCGGCAAGGCGCTGGCTATATTGTGGAATACACGACAACCGATATCGACAATACCGGCCGGGAGCGGCAAAAATTAACCTGGCAAGCCACTTTATCGGTTGATTATCAGCCGCGACAAGTGACATATTCAGAACAGTATGTGAATCCCTTGGGTTTTATCGTTACCGACTATCAAACCAGAACGAAAAGACAGTAACCATGAAGAAAACTTTGCATTTTTGTTTGCTCGCAGCCTTGGTGACCGTGCCAATCGCTGCACAGGCGCAATACATTCCCCCATCGCCCCCACCTGCGGCCTCTTCGCCGCGCGGTGTGGTCGGTACGCCGCAGGCTTCGGTGCCAAACGTGCCGCAACCCCCCCGTCCGGGCAATACGGCCGCTAACGTGCCGCCCCCGCCGCCCGATTTGGTGCAATCGCAAGTCGAACGCGATATTATGGCGCAGTCAGATGGCAAGTTCCCGGTGATGGAACGCTCGGCCAGCTATTCGTTGGGCGCTTTGCAAAAAGCTTGGAATTCGCCTTTCGCTTCGACCGGCCAGGCGACGCCGGGTGTGATGCGCTACATTTGGCGGCCTGATTATGTTATGGCCGTGCGCACGCGCGAATATATGGTAACTACCATCAACTTGCCCGCTTGGGAGCAGGTGACCAATTTGATCGTCGGCGATCCCGTTGTGTTCGAGGCCAAGCGCATTCGCCCCAACATCTTGGCCGTTCGTCCCAGCCATGCGGGCGCGGATACCAACGTGACCGTTATCGGCGGTTCGGGCAATGTCTATAGCTTTTACATCCGCTCGGAGGGTTGGAATTCCGATCAAGTTAGCGATATCACGATCTATGTGGACGCCAATCGTCCCGCCAATGTCAGTGCCGGGGGCTCTATCAATGATTTGATGGCGGCCAGCATGGATGGGCAGGTGTCGGGAAACGGGATTGGCGGCGTGAATAACACTGCGCGGATCACGCCGCCCGATTACGTACGCGAAATTGCCTTTAAGCCAGAGAATTTGAAATTCGATATGAAGATTCTGGCCCCCACCGCTGATGATGCCGAAATCGCGCCCGAGCGCGTTTTCAACGACGGCATTTGGACCTATTTTGATTTCGGCAAAAAAGCCGATTCGGTTCGCCGCCCAGTGATTTATCAAGTCATTGATGGCGTCGATACCATGGTCAATACCCGCACCGCTGGCCCAACCGGCAGCGTGATGATCGCCGAAACAGTTGGCGAATTTACGCTGCGTAACGGCAACCGGATCGTTTGCGTGCATCGCACCGACCGCCCGCTGCAAACCCGCAGCACCGAATTTAACGAGCGGATGCGCCTGCAGGCGCCGTCCGCCCCGAATCAAGTACTTGTGATGCGTCCGCCACAGCCAGCTGGGCCGCGTCCGGATGCACGGCGCGCTAACCCTAGCATGCCAAGCTTTTTAAGTGGTATGTCTAACTGGTTCAGCGGCGATGCGAAATCGCGTCCGCCGGTAACCAATGTGGAAAAATAAAATGAGCCTGTTGGCGCGCCCGAAAATGCATACTTCTTTGCGTTCCGCCGTTTTGTTTGTTTGCGTGCTGCTAACCGCTTGCGCCGCGCCCAGGCCCAATGTCGATCCCAATTTGGTGCAAAAGGCTGAAAAGCCGAAAATGCCGGACAAAATATTGGTCCGCGACGACAATGATGCTATTTTATCGCTAAAATTGACCGATGATATGTTCGTGCCGACCCCGATCGAAGAATCGGATCCATTGCCGGACGTCACCGTCAATAATTTCAGCGCTGTTGATGCCACCGCCGCCGAGGCGTTTCGTTTGTTGATGATGGATAAAAACATCGCCATCGCCAGCGAGCCCAGCGCGGACGAGGTTAAAATCAACATCACCGGCTATGCCGGTCGCTTGCAGGACATCGCCGAGCGCATCAGCGAGACAGCGGGCGTATTTTATTCCTATCGCAACGGTTTGTTGCGCATCAGCAAAGACCGCAGTTTCATTTTGCCTTTGCCGCCGATTGAATCCGCGCTCGAGGAAATGACTTCCATGGTTACCGCCCTGGGCGGGAGCGAGGCAAAGTTAGACAAAAGCAGCCGCATGGTAACTTTTCGCGCCGATCGCCGCGCTTTTGACAGTATATATTCCTATATGCAGCGTTTGCGCAATCAGCGTGTGATGCTGGTCTATGAAACTTATTTCCTTGAAGTCACGTTGAACGACATTAATACCGTCGGTATCAATTGGAACCAAGTCACCACGCGTGGAACGGGAACTACTTCCGGCACAACTGGCACCACTGGCACAACAAGTTCAACTTCTAATTCTACGCTGAGTAGCTTGCAGGAAAATGCTACCTTGTTGGGTAACCGTGCCTTTGGCGGCGGCACACCGGCTTTGAACATCATTAGCTCGGGCGCGGGCATGTCCTTTGGCACTTTATTTACCTCGGGCAGTTTGAATATGAATGTCTTGTTCGACTTCCTTGCACAGCAGGGCAATGTCGAAACCCTCTCCCGCCCAACAATTACGATGATGTCGGGGGCAAAATCCAAATTCGAAGTCGGCCGTAAGATCCGTTTTGTCTCTCGCCGCGGCGTCGCCTCGATTAGCGATGCGTCCACCAGTGGTGGTCAGACTACCGTTGAAACCGAAGATTTATCGACCGGTCTCAAGGTTGAAATATCTGGCGATTACAGCGATGACACAGTATTTACTAACATAAAACTTTCGGTCGATGACTTGATTCGTTTTACCGATCCGGCGCCCGGCACGGCGCAATCGATTCAATTGCCCGAAACGGCGACGCGCGCTCTTGAAACCGGTGTGCGGGTGCGGCCAGGGGACGCGATTTTAATCGCGGGCATTAATCAAACCCGCGATTCACGTTCCAACTCCGGACCATTTAATTTTGATGGCTTTATGCCTTTCTTGCGCTCCCGGTCCGAGGCTGTTGATCGCTCGGAATTGGTAATTGTATTAAAGCCGCGTGTCGTGCGTTTCAAGCGGGATGAAATGACCGCCAGCGAAATGGCCGAAGCCAAGAAAAAACAAAAAGAAGAAGCGTTAAACCCCATCCCGCCCGCAAGCGGTGCTGGCAAGACCGACAATAAGGCGATTGCTGCCGATCCGATTGCGCTAAGCCCGATTGTGCCGCCCGTCACAACCTCTCCGGTTTTGCCGCCTCTTGGTATTATCAGCCCTAACTGGTCGGGTATGCCCGCGCCCGATTTGAGCCAAGCGCAATCCCCCGTTGTTGCGCCGATGCCAGGCGGCAATGGCCCGGCCAGCACCAACCAAGATCCTTTGGTTGACAGCTTTGGTTATTATGGCCGGGGCGGGGTGAGACAATAAACTGGCCCACGCCACGCGGTGTTGTGTTAGAATCAGTAAAACCGACAATAAAAAGCCCGGCAAGCGCTTTGTCGTGGTCAATTCACAGCCTGGTGCATTAACCTTTTCTTAAGGAAATTTCCGCCATTCTATTCTGCAAACTCATGAAATTTTTACATGCTTGCCCTTACAATACTCTGCTCCGTAAAGAGGTAAAATAATGTCGATCCGAAATAATTTATTTATAGCGACGCTAGCATTGGCGCTGATCGCTTATGCGCCAACCGTATTCGCCCAAGCTGCAACCGGTAACCCGTTCGCGCGTCCCGCCCCCAAACCCGCAACACCGGCCCCGGCGGCCCCGGCTGCCGCGCCCGTACCCGCAGCACCACCCGTGCCCGCCATCCCAGCATCTTTATTGGGCAACGAAGATAATTTGCGCGAAGCCTTCAGCGATTTTACCTTGGTTGCCAGCGCCGATAATCATGCCGTTTTACGCGCTGGGGAAACATCTTATTACCTGCGCAGCGGCGACAATTTTGATTATGATGGCACCAAATTGCGCGTAAAAATCGAGGGTGGCAAGGTCCGCCTCTTGACCCAAAAAGATGCCGATGAAGTATTTTCGGCCGAGCTTGGCACGGCCATGGGCCCGGTCAGCAGCGGCCGCACCGAAGTGACCGATAACAAGGCTGTGCCGGGTGTAAAAAAATAACCCGCGCGCGCCGCAAGGATTGAATATTGGCCAATGTTAGACACTGTCGAAAACGATAGCAGGATTAAAAACGCCACTACCGGCGATGTTTTAATCAACAAAGGCGTCATCAATCAGGCGCAGCTGGACATCGTCCTGCGTCAGCACCGCCGTTTGCAGTCGCTTGGCGCGCGCACCTCGATCGAGGATATTATCGTCGGCAACGGCTTTGCCACCCGCGCCCAAGTGGCCGAGGCGCTGGTCGATCTGCAAAAAGCCAAAGCGATGGAGCAGGGGGAAGACCCCGCCGATTCGGCGCAAAACAGCGCCACGTTTCTGCGCTTGGCGCTGCCTTACAATCTTTGCCGCCGCCTGGGCGTCCGTCCGTTGCGGCGCGTGGGTAAAAAACTTTATGTTGCCTCGACCAGAAGCCTGACCGATGCCGAAAAAGACGAATTGATTATCGCCGCGCGCACCGCGCGTTTGGATATCGACGATGTGATGATCGATCCGCGCGATAAAAAAGAAACATTGGCAGTGCTCCGCACTGAAACCCATGTCGACGAAGAAGCTTTGGGCCGCAAGATCGACCGCTTGAATTCGCAGCCCGACGAAGGGGTGTTGTTGCAGCAGATTATCACCGATTTGATGATCGACGCCGCGCAAAGCCGGGCATCGGATATTCACGTCGACAATCTCGAGGACAATATTGGCTGTTGGATTTCGTACCGTATCGACGGCGATTTGAAATACCGCTATCTGATGGCGCCAGATGCCAGCAAACGGCTTTGCACCCGCTTGAAAAACGACGCGGGCATGGATTTTTCCGATTCCCGCCGCCCCCAAGACGGGCGCTTCCCATTCCAATATCAAGGCCGTCAGATCGACGTTCGCTGCGCCGCCATGCCTATCGATGGTGGCGAAACGATTACGATGCGTTTGCTTGATCCCGAATCCTTGCTCTCGCTCGAAGATCTGTTCCGCGACTCGCCCGTTTTGTTAAAACGTATGCGCGCTTTAGCCAGTATTAAAAACAAAACCGGCGGCGTGGTCATTCTATCGGGGCCCACTGGTTCGGGTAAAACGACCACCCTTTATGCGATTATCCGCGAACTGGACCGCCACCGTCTGAACGTGATGACGGTCGAAGATCCGGTGGAATATCGTATTCCCTTGGTACGCCAGGCCCAGGTCTTGACCGAAATCGGCACCACCTTCTCGGCGCTGTTGCGCGCCCAGCTGCGTCACGATCCCGACATTCTGGTGGTTGGGGAATTGCGCGATTCTATTACGGCGGAAACCGCCTTGCGTTCGGCGGAATCGGGCCACTTTGTGTTGACCACGATCCACGCCGCGGATGCTTTGCAAACCATCGAACGTTTGGCGGGCATGTTCCCACCTGATTACCGCAACAGCGGGACGTATGTGTTGGGGCATTATCTGTGGGCGGCGATCAATCAGCGCCTGATCAAACGGGTGTGTGCATCGTGCAAAATGCCCGTCACCGTCCGCGAGGCCGAGCAGCAGATCAAGAAAAATCTGTTTGTCTTTAACCTCGATCCGGATGAAACGATTTTCCTGGCCAACCCGTCGGGTTGCCACACTTGCAACTACACCGGTTATCGCGGCCGCGCCTTGTTGCCGGAAACCTTGTTTATTCCGTTTGATCCCGAATTGCGCCATCGCATCGCCGACTATATGCTCGAGGGGAATACGGCCGATATCAAGCGCTTGCAGGGCGTGATTTACCAAAGCCGCGCCGAGAGTGCGGCGGCATTGTTAAAGCGCGGCGTGATCGATCCCGAGATCGCTTTGGCTGGCACCGAAAGCTTGGAAAGCGGATCGCAAGACGCGCCCAAATTCGCCATTTCCGACCGCGAAACCGGCGATGCCGGGATCATGGACCGGCCATAGGACGGGGGCAGTATGGCAACCTTCTATACCGCCAAATTTCTTCAGCCAACCTCGATGGGGATGCGCGAGATGCAGCGCGATTTTTTCCTGCCCGATCCCAAATCGGTGCGCGAAGAAATCGTCAATCTGGGCGGTATTCCGTTGTCGATCCGGCACCGCAAACCGGCGTGGTATGAACGCGAATATATCAGCGGCAAATTCAAACGCTCTTTCCTTCGTTCTCTTTCGTTCCATGTGCAGGCAGGGATGTCGCCTGGCCGCGCTTTGTGGATCGTGATCGAGGGGGAGGGGGACCGGAAAAAGCGCGTCGAGCTGGAACCGGGCCTCGAAGTTTTGCGGCGCGGCGGCGGGTTCATCACCTCGCTCAAAGAATTGAAAATGTTCGACCGCTCCGTTATCGCCATTTTGTCGGCGGGCGAGAAGGTCGGCGCGTTGCGGGAAGTTATCGAATCCGCATTGCAGCATATGGAAGAAAAGGGCAAAACCTGGAAAATGATGTCGGCAGCAATCGGCTGGCTGTGGTTTGATATTTCATCATCGGTATCGACCGTAATCGGTGTCCAATTCGGCTATTTGCCATGGCTTGAAACCAATGGCGTGGACACTCAGGACGTCAAGTTAAAGGCGGAATTCGAAAGTGCGCTGCAAACTGCTTATTATATCAATGGGTTTTTGCTGGGCGTGGCAATTTTAATGTGTCTGGCGGGGATGTTCGTTGTAGCCTCCCTTATATTCAAGCGCGGGGTATTCGAAGAATTTTCGTCCAAAATGGTGCGCAAAATGCCCGTTATTCGCACCTTTGTCGAAAACACCGCTATGGCCGAAACCTTTGGCATTGTAGGCCGCATGCTCAAGGGCAAGGTGCAATTCGATGAATGTATCAAGGTCGCTGCCGATTCGACACCAGTCAAACAAGTAGCGCAGCTGTGGCGCCAGGTGTTGGACCGGGTAATGCGCGGCGATACCATCGACCGCGCCTTTCGCAATCCGATTATGACCCGCTCCGAATTAATCGAAATTGGTGCCCACCAGAACAGCGATCAATTGGCGATGATGTTTTTGAACATCGCTTCTGAGCGCAGCGAGGCCAGTAAAAGGGGTTTACGGCAAATTGTCGTGGGCGGGATCGCCTTTGTTATTTTATATACGTTTTTGGCTGCAGGTGCGGCGATGTGGGTGTTATGGGTACAGAACAAGGGCTTGACTGATACCATGCAGGGCATTTCCGGCGGCTATTAAAGCTTTTAGCTGTTAGCGGTTAGGTTTTAGGGTGACTGCAGCTTCGGCTAAAAGCTAACAGCTAACAGCTAAAAGCTCGCGCCTTGTAGATAAATAATTGCGATTCGCGCTTTGCTGCGGTAAGAGGAAAGAATGCGCTATTTAGATGTTTTTACCCCCGATTCTATTATTGCCGCCTCGGTTCCGTTCGGTAACGAGGATCCGCGCGAAGCGGCGTATAACAACGCCGCCTATGCGCTGGACCGCGACGACGTGCATATATTAGCCTCGGTCGAGAACAAAAAAGTTTTTTACATCGCGGCCGCCTCCGAAGATTTTGCCGCGCATTTGAACGCCGTCACCCCCCTGGCCGCTGCCCTGCCGGGGATGAAGGGGCATCAAGGCGATGGCGCTTATTTGGCGATTTCGGAATCCGGTTATGCCGTGGTGGTGCGCAAGGGCGATGAGCTGTATTCTTATGTCGGCGACCGCCAATCGGTGGACGCATTTATCGCCAGCCACGATGTGCCAACTTTTTCGGCTAACGACGCTGCCGCCCTGCCTTGGGAAGGGTTCCGCATTGGCGGCATCAAGCGCGCCGAACGCGTCGCCCGCACCACCTTGCTTTTGGGTGCGGGGTTGGCGTTGCTATCGTTTTTGATTTGGTTTGGCGTTTCTGTTTGGTCCAATAATATTGATGCCGATTTGGAACGCATTCGCGAGGAAAACAGTGCTGCCTTGAATCAAGCGGTTGTAAAACTGCGCGTTATTTCTGGCCAGCCAGTTCTGCAAGATATATATGAAATGCAGCGCATCATCGCCCTTACAACCAATGCTGGCGGCTTGCCGAATTATTTCAAAATCGACAAGGGGGAAAAAAGCTGGAAAGTGGAATTGCCAACCTTTGTTTTAAATGATTATATCGAACAATTCGGCAAGAATTTGACGTTAAAACGCGATACCGAGAAAAATATTTTGATCGTCGAATTGCCGGCGAAAACCAAATAAGGGTCAGTGTACGATGAGTTTTATGGAATCCCTATCCAAGGCAGGCGCCTCGACCGCGGCGGTGGTCGTTTGGACGCTGACGGCATTTTTGATGCTGGGTGCGGTGTGGGAAGCGCGGAAATTTGTTACCGTGCGGGAAAGCCTAGCGGTAATTATGGCCACAACACCGCCGGAAATCGTTGTTACCGATAAACCCGCAGAAGAAGCGGAATACATGCGCGTTGTCGATATGGTCAAACAAATGCACCCGACTCTTCGGATCGGTTATGACACCAATTCCAAGGGGATTTTTACGGAATCCAACGATTTGGCCGCATATTACGAATGGCTGATTTCAATTTACGATATTATGACCGCTGTGCCGAATGCAAAATGGGCTACGGTCTCAATGTGTGTAGGTGACGGGTGCACTACTGGCGCTAAATACCGTATTGTCATGACCGCGCAACGCCGGGATATTGATCTAAAAAACGTCGAAAACAAGAAATAGATTAATTTAGCCTTATCGTCTAGGCAAACAGCGCAATGGATCGCCTGCCTACGCCAAGGCTTCGGCAAGGCAGGCCAAGCTCCCTGCGGTCGCTCGCGATGACAGGCTCTCTACCGTCATTGCGACCGAAGCAATCCACTTGGCCATACCCAGAAAACCCAGCGGTATGACCAAATAAACTTTACCGCATTAACCGATTGTTCACAAATAAGTGATGTAATCGTGATATTCAATGGCAAAATAGTCACGGATATGTTATATTAAAATCTGATAAGGCTGTTTTGCTATCGTTTTTGTGGTCTGCAGGGCAGATTGACAATAGTTTTAACCAATTTCTCATGGGAGAGAGTGTATGCAAAAATCCATTAACCGCCAATCCGGTTTTGCGATTGGTACCATTTTGCTGGCGGTCGTGTTGATCGCCGCCATCGTGTCGGCGATTGCTATTGCTTCGCGCGGTACATCGAACCAAGGCAACCGCGAAGGTTCTCGCGTTAACGCCAGCACCATCGTGCAACAAGGTATCAACTTGAAAAACGGGTTTGACCGTTTAATTTCGACCGGTACCGATGTCACCACAATTACTTTTGGCGCAAGTGATAACACTGCTACCAACGATGAGACCATGGGCCTGGCAGCCAACCGTGGAGCAGCAAACTTTGATGCGCGCGGTAATTGTTTAAGCACTGATCCATGTTTGTTCAACCCAACCACCGGTGGCGCTAGCGTACAAACCCCTCCGACCACTGCTGGCGTATTCAATTCAGCAGTAACGGCAGGTAACTTGGCTCTGGTTCGTTATAATCTGCGTCGTAACGTAACTTTGGCTGGGGTTGGCACTGCCAACAACAATATTGTTACTCTTTTGGGTCGCTTGAGCGATGCCACATGCCGTCAGTTGAACGTATTATCGGGTGCTGCAGCATCGGTTGGTACCAACCCACCAACCATCGCTACCGCAATAACCATTTCTGCTGATGAAGGCGGTGCCAACATTGATTTGTCTGCTGGTCAACTTGCCAGCGGCCAACAAGAAGGTTGCTTTGAAAACGGCACCACATCCGGTGAGTACTACTATTTCCGTGTTTTGGCCGCTCGCTAATTCTTAGCAGTCAATATGTCTTATGCAACGCCCCCCTCACCGGGGGCGTTGTTTTTTGACAGCGTAGAAAATTATCGACCAAATCCAAATACTTAATCCAAATCCTGCCATTTCCATAAAATTGCTTAAAATATTATGTTAATATTGTCTTAAGCATATGCTGGTACGCTTGGAACAAGGGGAAAATTGTGTTTCATCATCAACCATCGCAATCTCGGGCGGCTTCGCGCGGCTTTGGCGCCTTGGCGTATATTTTAATGTCGATCGCGCTATTGGCGTCGATTACCAGCGCCATGTCGATCATCAGCCGCAATAACAACAAGGCGCAGCAAACGGATATCGCCGTATCGCAAATTTATTCCCAGGCGGCGAAAATCCGCTCCGACATTCTACTGTGCATGACCGAAAGCAACATCAATTCATCCGGCGTCGGCCCATCGGCCTATCAACGCTTCCCGGCGTGTAATGGTGCTTTGACTGGTACCTCTTGCTCGCCGCAACCGTCATACGCTGACCCAGCTTTTTGTAATCAATGCGGATCGAACAGCGATATTTTCGCCAATGCTAGGACTTTACGCTGTCTTACCCCAGGGGGCCGTTCAGTGTGGGATAATGCTCAAGGCGATTTTTATCCCGAGCGTATTAGTGGCTTCGAGGAATGGAAATACGCCATCGTGGGTGGCGGCGGAACTTCAGGCTTGCAAGGGGTGTCCCTTAGTATCACCACTGCCCCCGACGCCTCGGGCAAGCGTACACCTACCGTCGATAACGATTATATTTTGCGCCAAGTGGCCAAACGTTTCGGCAATATCGAATCACGGCTAGCCCAGCGTAAGGACGGCACAATCGGTGAGACCATGACCGTTGCCGCGTTTAACAACACCAACATATCCCCGACCAGTATCTGCAATATCGGTACCGTGGCTAATTGCGCCAATACCTTGATCGTCTGGCTGGCGCGGTAAAAGGAATAGAACTATGCAAAAGCCGACCAAATCAGGAAATCACAGACCGCGCCGCCGCTCCGGCGAAGCCGGTTTCGGCGCGGTCGCCTTGATTTTGGGCATGATCGGCATTTTGGCTTTTGGCGCGGTGGTCATGACCAGCCAGGCCAAAACGGATTTAAATACGGCGCAGATTCAAACCCAATCCGGCAATATCGTACAACAGATTGAACAAGTGCGGATGAGCATTCGCCGCTGCCATGGCGCGATGATGCGCGGTAATATGAACTCCGGCGTGCCCATTAGCGATTCGTTTAGTACCCACAAATACTATCCTGGTTGCGATCTGAATAAAAATGCCGATGCTAACTATGATGGTATTCCTTGTACAACACATAACAAGCCAAACGAAGCTGCGTTGACATCCGGTCTGCAATATTTGGTGTGTGCCAATAATGGTCAAAATATTTTCGGTGGTGCCGAGGAAAACGCCCTGCCGCCGATCATGGCTGGCTTTGAGCCGTGGACCTACATCAAGGATGCAAGCGGGGTTTATGTTAAAACTACATCTTTGACTTCGCCCAACTTCGCCCAAGTTTGGCAGCAAGTAAAAGACAATTTCCATAGCAATGAGCTTACCGAAGCGACCTTAGACGCCAATAACGGGGAGATCGGCATCTATATTTTCCGCGCGCAGTTCCCGGTGGCAAGCTCGGTGGCAGCGGATCCAAATGCGGCCAACGCCCCCGCTGAGGAAGTGGAATAAGCCTGGGCCTTATATCCCACAAGTCCCAGTTTTACCCAGTTTAGATGCGCGCCCAGTCTTTTTTGTGCTGTTTTCCAGGCAGGTTTTGGCTATGCTGTTACGGGGTCCGGCTGCGCTGGACCATATCGTATATTTTTTCAACCGGATTCCTATGCGCAAGCAATCCCTGACCGCTCCGATCGCTTTGATTCTTTTGGCTTTGCTGGCCGCTTGCGGCGGCGAAGACACGCAGCAGGCCGCAGCACCCGTGCCCGCTGCCCCCGCCGATTCCGCTGTCCCCGCCGCCCCGGTTAGCCCCGCCGTGATTCAAACTTTGCTGCCCGCCAAATTGGTCGTGCGCCCATCGAATGTGCGCCTGGGGCCGATTTTGCCCGGCGAAAGCCAAAGTGCCAGCATCACCCTGGCCAATGAAGGCGAAGAAGTTTTAACCATCCGCGAAATTCGCCTTGATGCCGATCCAACCGAATTATCTGCCACCGGCAGCTGTTTGGATGCCGCTCCCAAGGTTTTGGCGCGCAGCGAAACTTGCGAATTGAAAATTCTGTTCGTGCCGATCCAATCTGGCGGCGATATCGCCGGTGAGGTTGTGATCACCCCCGAGGGCGACAATCCCCCGGTCTTTGTACCCGTAGCCGCTTCGCGTGCCGTACAGCCACCGGCACCGCCGTCGATTGAACCGATGGCTTATGCGCCATCGCCAGCGTTGGAAAACGCGATTGCCGTTTATCAGCAACGGCGCGGCGGGCGGATGATGGTGGTTGATAATGAATTGCCACCGGGCGCGAATGATGTCGTCACCAAGGATCAGGATTACACCCCGCTCGGCTTTGCGCCGACAATTTCTACGCTGCCGGTGGATCGCTCCCGCCTGGTGACGGCGGATAAATACATTCCGGCCGTGTTGGAAAACACCATCAATTCGCAACTGCCCGGCGGCCGTATCGTTGGCGTGGTTGAAACCCATGTTTACGGTGGCGATGGCCGCCTGATCCTATTGCCTGCGGGCAGCCGCGCGATTGGCGTGTACGAATCCCTGGGTCGTCAGGGCGATACCCGCCTGCGCGCCAGTTTTGTGCGCGTGATGCGCCCCGACGGTGCGGCGATTGCCATCGATGGCGATCCAGCGGCCGATCCGATGGGCCGCCTCGGCTTGATCGGCGATGTCGATAACCGCTATTTCGACCGTTTCGCTGGCCCCTTATTGATCAGTTTGATTAACGCCATTGGCTCCTGGGCGACAGCGCCGGAAACCATCGTCCGCACCGATTCGGTGGGCAATGCCAACACCTCGCAAACCCTAAGTCCGGAACAGCAAGGGTTCCAAAACTTCGCCAATGATTTGTCGTTCGTCACCCAACGTTTAGTCGAGGAAAATTTAAACCTGGCCCCGATTATCACCGTTCCCGGCGGGACGCGGTTTTATATTATGCCCACCCGCGACATCATGTTGCAGGGGTATAGCCTCGTTGCCGCTCCGGGCAGCCAGCCTGGCCCCGGTGCGGTGCAATTCGCCGCCGCCGGGCAGCAAGGGCAACAACCGGCCACGACACCGGCTGGCGAGCCATTTCGCGCCAATCCTGATTTCAATTCGCCACCGGTGCCCGCTAATCGCGCTACTCCGGGGGTCGCGCCCTAAGGCCAACAATGACCGGGCTTAGCAACGAACTTTTATTCCAGGCGCTGCGGCCCTTGTCGGCGTATTATGAACGGCCGGGCATCGAAGAAGTGGCGATCAACCGCCCCAATGAAATTTGGACCAAAACCGGCTCCGGCTGGCTGGCCGAGGCCGCGCCGGAAATTACCTATAAATATATTCTGTCTCTTTGTCGCCTGTTGGCCAATGTCACCGAGCAAGATTTCGACCGCGACCGGGTGCCGATTTTGGCGGCGACTTTGCCGGGCGGGCATCGCTTTCAAGCAGTCATCGGCCCCAACGTGCGCTATGAGATATCCGACACGCATGGCATGGCGATTTGTATCCGCTGTTTCAAGAAAGAGAAAAAATTCTCGCTGCATGATTATATGCTGCGTCCGGGCGAAGAGCTGAGCTCCATGCCGGACCACGCGGTCAAGCGCCGGAAATACGCCGAAACCCCGTACGAGGATTTGATCGGCGCGGTCGAACATGGCGAGGCGGTGCTGATATCCGGCGCGACCTCGACCGGGAAAACCACGTTTTTGAACGCCCTGGTGGAATTTATCCCACCCGACCGCCGCATCGTTACGGTCGAGGACACGCGCGAAGTTTTGCTGCCCCATATCAATCATGTGCATTTGATTGTCTCGCGCACTAGCTCCGCCAACCAAGTCAGCTATGGCCATATATTGGATGCGGTGGTGCGCTTGACGCCCGATGCGATTATTTGCGGCGAGATTTCAATCGGCAACGTGAAATCGATCTATCGTTTAATGACCACCGGCCATTCCAATTTCTTCGCCACTATTCACGCCGATTCACCGCAAATGGCGATCAAAGCGTTTTGGCAGAATCTAACCCAGAACGATGTGAATTTGGATCCCAAGGCGGCGGTGGAAATCATTTCTATGGCTTTTGGCCGCATTGTGCAAATCGACCGCAGCAGCGGCCAGCGGATCATCACTGGCGTCGAGGTGCCCGACATGGTCGAACAAGTCCTGCGTGATGTGTTGCGTTAAGTGACGGAATTGACCACGTCGTGGTAACTTAAATCACCTTGGATGACCAGTTGCATCCCGTAATCGGCCATGGTGCGCAACCCTTTTGCAGCGGCGATGCGGTTCAAAGCACCTAGCGATGGGGATTGGATAATAACGTCCCGGATGTCATCGTCGATTTGCAATAACTCGCCCACCGGCATGCGCCCGTTGTAGCCGCTGTTTTGGCAGGATTCACATCCTTTGGCGCTGAAAATCTTTTTGCCGCGCAAGGCCGAATAACGCGCCCGCATGGTCTCGTCGGGTGCATGCGCTTGCTTGCATACCGGGCATAATTTTCTGATCAGCCGCTGGGCATAAGCAACAGTCATTGCATTGGCCACATCGATGGGTTGAATGCCCAGATTGATCAGGCGCAAAATGCTGGATACGGCATTGTTGGTGTGCAAGGTAGTCAGTACCATATGGCCGGTCATGCTGGCCTCGATGGCGATCTCGGCGGCAGCCAATTCGCGGCATTCGCCGATTAATATCACATCGGGATCGTGCCGGAGCGCGCCACGCAATACGGATGCATAGGTAATGTCGTAACGCGGATCGACCTTGATTTGCGTCAACCCCTCGACCTTGTATTCAATCGGATCTTCGACGGTGACGATTTTATAACTGCCATCGTTGATTTCTTGAATCGCCGCATACAAGGTGGAGGTTTTACCCGATCCCGTCGGCCCCGTGACCAGCATCAGGCCCATGGATTTTTGCACCGCCTCGCGCAAGCCGTTTTGAATCAGCGGGTCGAAATTCATCTGGCTCAGGCCGAATACTTCGGGGGCGGAGCCAAGGATGCGGATCACCAAATCGTCGGCAAAATTGGTCGGCAGAATGCTAAGGCGCATGATGATTTTCTGCCCGCCGTGATCGAATTCAAACCTTCCTTCGCCCAGATTGCCGCTGCGTTCCGGATCCAGGCCGCTGATGAATTTGATACGCCGGATTAGTAGCGACATCCGGTCTTGCGGCAATTCGGCCAACACGCGCATGTCCCCCTGCGCACGGATACGGATCAAACCGCCACTGGCGCGGTGCTCGATGTGCACATCGGATGCTTTTTGCATAATCGCTTGGGCCATTAAATGATCCAAATAATCTTTGGCGGTGGTGAATTGATCGTGGAACATGTTACCCCGTAAAAGGAATATAGATCATATAGACGATGATATCCGTGCGAGAGGATTTGACACATCCTCCACTCGAGAAATCAAACTCAGCTGGAGATGCTATGGCCGTAACTCGTCTCAAAACCGCAAAAAAATCTACATCTGTGTTGACGGGAATATTCGCCGATGGCGGCTGTCCTTGGGTTAAAGACAAAAACTGTCGGCAAATCGGTTCTGTTACGCCCATTATGCCAATAAATGAGATGCGGTTAGTGAGGCTCGGTAAACCAAAAATTGTACGAATCTCCCATATAAACCAATCTCGATAAAAATCTGTAGCTGGCAAAAGAAAAATACTGGGCGGTACATCTTTAGGCCCGCTTTGCAAAAAAATACAGGCGGGTTCATTCGTACAACGTGAAATCAGGGATGGAAAAGCCGGCGCATAGCTATTTATCAAAGGAGTCTGCAGCATGAGCTCTGTGCGGGCTACGCCTGACGATACCATCCTACTAGCCGCCAGAGATAAATCGGTGGCTTGACTTAATAGTATACTTGCAGTCAGTCGGGCGCGTTCGAGCTCTGCATCTTGACTGCTGCCTCTCGAAGCGATAGCAATTGCCGATACTATCGCGGCGATCAAAACCACCGCCAGTAAAATCGTGCCAATGGCAAAACCTTGGCGGTGCTCTCTGGAAAGCTGTGTTTGCAATCGCTGCGGCATTTTATCCCAGGCAAAGAATTAGGTTAATTCAGAAAATAGTAAAACATAAACGTATTATCGTCGCTGCCGTCATCTTCCTCGATGGCGATGCAGCCAGATTTTGGATAGAGCTTTTGATATTCTGCCAATTGAAGTATCGAGAAATTATTGCTGTTTGGCGGCAAAACCAAGCCAACACCCCAAATAACAGGGGAAACGATCAAGGTGCTATGGCGAATTGTGGTTGCGGTTGGATCGTTCACTTTGCGATTGAACTCTAAACAGGCTGATCGGTTAATACCAGCAAGGGTAATTAAACTGCGGCTAAATGGCACCGTGGCAGAAGGTGTTAGATTCCAAGTGCTATAGAATCCCCGCCCTTTAAACTCTTCCGCCATAATATCTGGCGGTGGCTGGGGCAAATTATCGCCTACACAATTAAAATCCGTCGCAGGGTTACACCGCGTACCCATACCCGCCGAGCATAATACGGAATATCTGCCGGGCAATGGTCCGGTATAGCCGGCATAGCCGCCAAATGCGCAATTGGCGGGCGGCACGCGGATAACAATATTTTTTATATCTGCGCCTTTGATCGTCGCGCGTTCGATCAACTGTTCCAGGCCCAGCATTTGGCCCATCACGGTCGAGACATGCAAGCCTGCTTTCTCTCCTTTGGCTTCCATCTTGTTGCCACGCGAACTGACCGCGATGGCCGATACGATCACAGCGATCAATACCACGGCCAGCAAAATCGTACCGATGGCAAAACCGCGTTGGCGAATGTTGACTTCCATATGGCTAAGATACGGGAATATCATAAAAAAACGTTTATTTTTTAACACTTTCGGTTTATTTTTGTATTCGACCGCTTAAAGGCGTATATTCCGATAAAGCAATAAAACCGGGGTTTTTGGAAAGTGTCAGAAAAATCAATCATTTTTATGGGCGAAAAGGACAAAGCGATTCGCTGGGTCCAACGCAGCGTGTTGTGGGCGTTTTTGACCCTGCTGATTACCTTGCCCTTGGGCTATCCGATTGAAATGATGGTAAATTATGGCTTTAACAAGCGGATGGTGAATTGGGTTGTAAACGATTATTTCGGTAAATTGCTGACCCCCACCGCCGATGGGCGTGGGTTGTTCTGGGTGCAGGAATACATCAATTGGGTCAAGGCGGTGAGTGCGCAAAATTCCTTCCCGCCAATCGGCTTTATCACGCCCTTTGTTTTATTTTTGGCAATTTTGTTTATTGGTATCGGCTCTAACCCCTATCCCTTCAATCCGATGCACAAAGGGGGCGCACGCAAAGCCAGGGACGAGGACATCAAGGAAATGGGCCTGTTCGATGGCTGGATCATGGTGCTCGGCATGCGCTCCAGCAAATTCCTAATGTTCAAGGAAACTTTGTCGGCGTTATGCGTGGCACCGCCCGGCACCGGTAAAACTGTTGGTATCGTTGTGCCAACAATTTTCACCTGCGACAACGTCTCGATGGTGGTCAATGACGTCAAGCCGGAATTGGCGGATATCACTTCTGGCTATCGCTCGAAATTCAGCATTTGCCTGCGCCTGGAATGGGCGGCATCGGATCGGCCCGAGGACGGCGTATTCTATCCGCGCTGGAACCCGCTATCGCCGAAATCTATTCCCGAAATTGGCCCGAACCGCGATTTGTATATCGACCGTCTGGTCAACGTTGTGGTCGAAGAACCCAAGGGCGACGCCGATCCGCACTGGACCAAAAAAGGTCGCGCGGCCCTGTCCGGTTTTATCCATTTCCTGGTTTCGAAATGCGAAAGCGGCAATTACGACGGTATTCCCGAACAATGGTACGGCGAAGAAGCATGTTTGCCCATGCTGCTGGATTGGGTCACCGAGGCGACTTTGGCCGCGCAGGACGAGATCGAGCGTTTGCGCACCGAAGATCCCAACGCCGCGCTTTTCGCTGATCCGATTAAAAATTATCTGATTACCGCCGTCAAGGAAGCGCGCAACAACGGCTATTCGCCGCGTTGTATTCTGGAACTGACGCAGTTGGCCAACACCCCGGACAAAGAACGCGGCTCTATTTTATCGACCATGGATGCGGGTCTGAATATTTTCAAAAACTCCGCCGTGCGCGCCCGCACTTGCAAATCCGATTTTTCGTTTTTGGACGTGCGTGGGATGAAAGATCCAACCGACGGCAAGATAAAGCCGGTCACCTTATATCTTTGCGTCAACCAGGAAGACGCCAAGTCTTTGGGCGTGATCACGGGGCTATTGGTTGAAACCCTCTCGGCGTTTTTGGTAGCACACCGTCCCGGCGGACGCACCCGCAACGGCCAAGAAGTCGGGCCTTTCCCGGTACTATTCGTTTTGGACGAATTCCCGCAAATGCCGAAATTACAGGCTTTGATCGACGGTCCGGCCGTGGGCCGTGGTCAAAAAGTATCGTATTTGCTGATCGGTCAAGATTTGGGCCAGATCGCCGCCGTCTATGGCAAGGATCAAACCGAAACCATTATTTCCACCACCGCCGCCAAGGTTATTTTGCCGCTTAACAATGAAAACACTGCCGACCGCTTTTCCAAAATGATCGGCGGTTCGACCTATCGCGATTGGGGTGACAGCCGGACCGAAGGTTTGTCGAAAAACGCCAACCCGTTTGCGGTCAACCGCAATTATTCCTGGATCAACCAGCCTTTGTACGGGATCAACGATTTTATGACCCAGCCCAAGGGCACGCATGTCCTGTTGTACCAGAATTTTTCCCGCTTCCCCATCGTGTGCGACACCCCGTATTATTTTAAACACCCCAAATTAAAGCATTTGGTCAATCCCGAAAATGGCGGCAAATACAAACCCGCCCCGGCGATGCCGCAATGGATGGTCGAACAGCGCCTTAAAGAAGAAGGCTATATCGAAGTGCCGCAAGAACAATTGGAATCGGCGGTTTAGGCCATGGCCAGAATTTTGTTGGTAGGGAATTTCGCCCAGAAAATACCGGGCGGGTTTTACTATAATGTCGATCATAAACTGCGCGCTGCGTTCTTGCGCTTGGGCCACGTGGTTCTAGATTTTTCTGACCGCGACCAAGCCCGCTTGGGCAATATTTTTGGTAACCGCAAGTTGGGCGTGGGCGCCGCGAATAAGAAATTGCTTGAAACTGTCATTAATTTCCGCCCCGATTGTATTGTGTTGGGACATACCAATATTATCGCCAATCAGACCTTGAGCACGATCCGCTCACAATTTCCGCATATTCGCATCGGCGTATTCAATGTCGATTCTTTGGCGCTGGCATCCCATCAATCCAATGTCCGTCATTTGCTCGGCCGAGCGGATGTCGTAGATGGATTATTCATCAGCACGGCTGGTGAAATGCTGCGGCAATTTAAACGTAGCAATAACTTCGTTGCTTATTTGCCCAATCCCATCGACCCAGCGATGGAGGATTTACAAAATTTTGCTCACTCCAACCTGCCTTATGATTTGGTTTTTGCCGTTGGGGGTATTGATAACCCGAATGATTCTAGGCTGCAGATCGCCATGTCGCTGCGCGCCGCACTTGCGGATGTAAAATGCCAGTGGCGGGGCATGTTCGATCAGCCCGCAGTTTTCGGACGCGCTTATTACGACATGCTCGCCAGTGCCAAAATGGGCTTGAATTTCAGCCGTCCTAATGATGCGTATTGGTACGCATCGGACCGCATCAGCCATCTGCTTGGTTGTGGGCTGTTGACGTTTACCGCTGCCAGCACCGGGTTTCAGGAATTATTCAGCGAGCAGGAAATGGTTTTCTTTACTTCGCCCGCAGATCTTGCGGAAAAAATACGTTATTACGCGCGCGATAACACAGCGCGACAGACGGTTGCAAAAGCCGGATGGGAAAAGGCGCATCGTTACTTCAACGCCGATTTGATCGCCCGGTATATGTTGGAATTGCTATTGGATCGGGCTTCCGACGCTCAGAATTATTTATGGGCCAAAGAGGTTTATGCCTAGCGGCTGGCGATACGGGTTTGGCGTTTTTTCCGTTCTTCCCACGCAGCCATTACCGCCGCGCGGCGCTGGGCGTCCGCCTCAAAAATAGTCAGTTTGGTATAGCGCACATTTTCAACCGGGGCGGTGGCGAATTTCGTAGCAGATTTATTGCCATTGCCGCGATAAACGGCGGTACGGACACCCGCATCCGATTTCGTGCCATCCAAGCGTTTTAGCGAGGCCATAATTCTCTCGCGATAGCGGTAATGAAATTCCGGCGTGGCGGAATGGTAATTACCGATAGCTGTGCTCCAAGACTGCGAATCGTTATACAACCCTTGTAAATAGCGCGCGGCATAAGCGACGTTGACTTTGGGATCAAACGCTTCGTCCAGGCTGGCAAAAGCCTGTTTATGATGGTGCAGATTCACTTGCATACACCCGACATCGATTGAACGCATGCCCGATTTCTGCAGGTTTTTAACGGCGGCGATGGCCTCGCGTTTGCTTTTGAAAAAATATCCCTTGCCCTCGGCATTGATCGTCCAGGGCCATGGCGCGAAACTACGGGTTTTTTCGTCGCGACGGCCAGATTCCACATGGGCGATGGCGGATAGGACATTCTTTGGAATCGCGCGGCCCGCCTCGGCTTTCGCAATAGCCTCTAGGCACAGATTGCCGCCTGCCGCCTGAACGGGGG
>Ga0315901_10000502_pt1 | contig 58567 bp, 47 predicted proteins | sample LakEriMetagenome_10_FD_203761 | JGI IMG/M metagenome (GOLD analysis project Ga0315901, IMG submission 203761) | Freshwater fungal communities from buoy surface, Lake Erie, Ohio, United States - Buoy 2 MA116 | ecosystem: Environmental > Aquatic > Freshwater > Lake | place: USA: Lake Erie, Ohio... | reverse complement strand
GGTGGATACTTGTTTCCCCACGCATTATAACCCCAATCCACAATTACTTTGGGCTGCGGGGCGCCAGGATTAATTAAAAAAGCAGGTCCATGATCCCTACACCAGGCATCATTCGTAGGATTATAAAAAAATTCAACCCCAGAAGGATCAACACCGGCAGTTTCCAAGGTTTGTGAAGCAAATTTCTGCATAGCATTATCCGCAACATTGATCCTAACTTTTTCTCCTTTGAGGAGTTCTTTGATAAACAATGCGTAAGAGGGGAAAATAGTATGAATTTTTCCAGGCCAGGATGCTTCCTTATGAGGCCAGCTTAACCAAGTGGCTTCATGGGGAGCAAATTCAGCGGGGAAATAATATCCCAATTCGCGGGGAATTGATGCATTAATGCTCATCGACATATCGCTTGGTGATAGGATCGTATGAATCTATTCTGCGGTCGCGAAGAAATGGCCAGTGCGTACGATAATGATCTGTTTTAGAAAGATCGATTTCTAGCACTTTAATTTCTTCCTGTTCATGTGTGGCTTGCCAAATGATAGTGCCGAAGGGATTGGAGACAAATGAACCACCCCAAAACTGCATGGCGCCATTTTGTTCAAGTCCAACGCGATTTACACTGACCACATGTACTCCATTGGCCACGGCATGACTACGTTGAATGGTTTGCCAAGCTCCGTATTGCTCCGTGTTGGTAGCGGGGTCCTGAGACGTAGCCCAACCGATAGCGGTTGGATAAAATAAAATTTCAGCCCCCATCAATGAAGTAATTCGGGCAGCCTCCGGATACCACTGATCCCAGCAGATTAACACCCCAATAGTTGCAAAACGTGTTTTAAATACTTTATACCCGAGATCACCAGGAGTAAAATAAAATTTCTCATAATAGGCAGGGTCATCCGGAATATGCATTTTTCTGTACTTACCCAAGTAAGATCCATCCGCATCAATCACAGCAGTAGTATTGTGATATAATCCCTCCGCACGTTTTTCAAAAAGCGAAGCGATCACCACCACTCCTTTGGCCTTGGCAATAGCCTGAATTTTTTCGGTAGAAGGTCCCGGGATGGACTCCGCTAATAAAAAATTATCATAGGACTCAACATCACAGAAATAGAGTGATGTAAATAGTTCTTGCAAACAAACAATCTGTGCTCCTTGTGCAGCTGCCTTTTCGATTCCGGCAATTGCTTTTTGGAGATTCGCCTCTTTATCTGCTACACAGCTCATTTGCACAACACCAATAGATACCTTTCGCATAGTTTGGAATTGAGTGGCAAAAATAATCGTTTCAAGCAGGAGGAAGACCAAAGAAGCCTTTTCTCCAAAAAAAATGCCCTCCGGCTGGAAGGCATTTTGATTCGGTCAAATTCGGTTTATGCAGAAGGAGCTTCTTCAGCAGGAGCAGCCGTGTCAGCAGCAGGTGCCACTTCCACTGCTTTTTCAGCAGCTTTCTTACGTCCACCACCACCGGAGCGGCGTGTTTTCTTAGCTGATCCCTTCTCTTCTCCCTTCTTATAGATTTCATTAAAATCAACCAATTCGATCATTGCCATATCAGCATTATCACCAGGACGAAATCCTAATTTGATAATACGCGTATAGCCACCAGGACGACCAGCAATCTTTTCGGCAACAGTACCAAAAAGTTCTTTGATCGCTTCTTTATCCTGTAAATAGCCAAATACAACACGACGCTGATGCGTAGTATTATCTTTTGCTTTTGTAATCAAGGGCTCCACAAAGCCTCTCAGAGATTTTGCTTTTGCCGTAGTAGTTACAATACGCTTGTGCTGGATTAACTGGCAAGCCAGGTTTCCAAGTAGGGCCTCGCGGTGTGCTTTGGTACGACCCAGGTTGTTTACTTTGTCTCCGTGACGCATGACTTTTTGTTTTTAGCACTGCACCGTGTCAGGAATTGCAGTGATTGCTGCTGAAATCAACAGCGGTTATAAAAATTAAATTTCACTTACATCAATACCCATCTTGGCAAGATCCATACCAAAATACAGACCACGCTCAGAAAGTACCTGCTCAATTTCAGACAAAGACTTTTGTCCGAAGTTGCGGAACTTCATCAGATCTTCTTGCTCATATTGAACAAGTTCGCTGAGAGAATTGATCTTAGCTGCTTTCAAGCAATTGAAAGCACGCACAGAAAGATCCAAATCTTCCAATGGAGTCTTCAATACTTTACGAAGCTGAAGCGTTTGCTCATCAACCAGATCTTCTTTCTTTTCTTCTTTATTATCGAACGTGATGTTTTCGTCGGTAATGATCATTAAATGCTGGATCAAAATGCGAGAAGCCTGCTTTACAGCCTCTTCAGGATGAATAGTGCCATCCGTAGAAACTTCCATGATCAGCTTTTCGAAGTCTGTACGCTGTTCCACACGGGTATTCTCAATACTGTACTTTACATTTTTGATTGGCGTGAAAATAGAATCAGTAGGAATGTATCCAACAGGAGATTCTTTCGGCTTATTATCCTCTGCAGGAACATAACCACGACCTTTTCCAATAGTCAACTCAAAATCCAAACGAGCTGAACTATCCAAGGTGCAGATCAATAACTCAGGGTTCATGATCTGGAATGCCTGTGTGTTCTCACCGATTAAGGCAGCGGTAAACTCAGTTTTGTTCTTAATAGAGATGCTGATTTTTTCGCTGGTGAAATCCTGATCACCAATTTTCTTGAAACGAACCTGCTTTAAGTTAAGCAACAGTTCTACCACGTCCTCGCTCACTCCTTTGAGAGTTGCAAACTCGTGATCAACGCCTTCTATCTTGATACCAACAATTGCATAACCCTCTAAAGAGTTAAGCAATACACGACGAAGAGCATTACCAATTGTAACACCATATCCTGGTTCCAACGGACGGAACTCGAATTGAGCATTAAAATCACTAGCCTTCTGTAAAATGATCTTATCAGGTTTTTGAAAATTGAGAATTGCCATACGATTATTTTTTCGGTGAGAGGGATTACCTCATTGGTTTACTTAGAATACAATTCGACGATCAGTTGTTCCTTGATATTCTCAGGAACACTTTCACGCTCTGGATAAGTGATAAATGTGCCCTTCATTTCAGTCTCATTAAAATCAAGCCATCCAAACTTTGGATTCTTACCACGAATGGGGCTGGTAATTGAAGTACGAGTACGACTGCTGTCTTTGATCGTAACTACATCACCTGGCTTTAAAGAGTAAGAAGGAATATTCACCACCTGACCATTCACCTCAATGTGCTTGTGGCTCACGAGCTGACGGGCGCCAGGGCGAGAAGGAGCAATACCCATACGGAAAACCGTGTTATCCAATCTTGCTTCCAAAAGCTTGATTAGATTTTCACCAGTTACACCTTTACGGCGAGCTGCTTCTTCAAATGTTTTACGGAATTGTTTTTCCAGTACACCATAGGTATACTTGGCTTTTTGTTTTTCACGAAGCTGCAGTGCGTATTCACCAAGTGTTTTACGCTTGCGCTTGTCTCCATGTTGGCCGGGAGGATTACTATTCTTCCCCAACCACTTACCATTTCCCAAAATGGGCTCCCCGAAAATACGGGAGATCTTGGTCTTAGGACCATTGTAACGTGCCATAGTACTTGTTCATTTAAGCTTTTTTAAAAACCGGTGCGACGATCGGTAAAAAGCTTTAAAAAAATTAATCGTGCACCCTTTAATAAAATGAAACGACTGGCGTCGAACTATTTAATTATACGCGTCTCTTTTTAGGAGGACGACATCCGTTGTGAGGCATTGGTGTAACATCCTTGATCATAACCACCTCAATTCCGCTTTGTGATAAAGAGCGAATTGCACCTTCACGTCCAGAGCCTGGACCTTTTACATATACATCTACACGCTTCAACCCCGCATCAAATGCCACTTTCGCAGCATCAGCAGCCGCCATTTGAGCAGCATAAGGAGTATTCTTCTTAGAACCGCGGAAACCCATTTTACCAGCACTGCTCCAGGAAATTACCTGTCCAGTTTTGTTGGTAAGACTGACAATAATATTATTGAATGTCGCAGAGATATGCGCATCACCATAAGAGTCAACTTTCACGACTCTTTTCTTAGAGGCTTGCTTTGCGCTGGGTTGCTGTTGTTGTGCTTTTGCCATTGTATTACTTGAGGTAGTCTTTTAATTATTAGCTATTATTTCTTAGGAGCCTTCTTTTTACCGGCAACTGTTCTACGTTTTCCTTTGCGGGTACGGCTATTTGTTTTAGTACGCTGGCCACGAACCGGCAATCCTTTACGATGACGAAGTCCGCGATAACAAGCGATATCCAACAAACGTTTAATACTCATTTGTACCTCAGAACGTAATTGACCTTCCACTTTTAGTTCATCAGTGATAACGCTACGAATGGCATTCAATTCGTCGTCATTCCACTCATTTACTTTTTTGTTACGATCGATATTGTTCTTATCGAGAATATAGCGAGCAGTAGAAGGACCAATCCCATAGATATAGGTCAATCCAATCTCCCCTCTTTTCTGTTTTGGTAAATCAACACCGGCAATACGAGCCATAATTGAGTATTAAAAATTAATTGGTTTAAAATAGGATTAACCCTGGCGCTGCTTGTAACGAGGATTTTTCTTGTTAATGATGTACAGCTTGCCTTTACGACGGACAATCTTACAATCTGCGCTGCGCTTTTTGATAGAAGCTCTTACTTTCATCTTTATTCTGTTTAACAGTCTTATTTATAACGGAAATTGATCCGTCCCCTTGTCAAATCGTATGGAGAAAGTTCAACACCAACTTTATCACCGGGGAGAATACGGATGTAGTGCATTCGCATTTTTCCTGAGATCGTAGCTAAGATTTCGTGTCCATTTTCCAGTTTTACCCGGAACATAGCATTTGATAATGCTTCTAAAATGACTCCATCCTGCTTGATCAGCGGTTGTTTCGACATACGATTTTAAGGGGTGCAAAGATAGGTCGTTATCAGTGAATAACGAAGAAAATCCCTAAAATTTTGAAAGTGAGGGGATTACTCCGCCCAACTCATTACATAGCCTTGATTTTCAATGTCTAAGGCTTGCTTTGTTAACATAAGGGGGCGGAAAGTGTCCACCATCACGGCCAATTCCTTTGTTTCCTTGGCACCAATGCTTTTTTGAACAGCACCTGGATGGGGACCATGTGGAATACCCGCCGGGTGAAGTGTGATCATACCACGGGTAACACTTTTACGACTCATAAAATCGCCGTCGACGTAGTAAATCACTTCATCACTGTCGATATTGCTATGATTGTAGGGGGCAGGGATTGCCTGCGGGTGATAGTCGTAAAGTCTGGGAACAAAAGAACAAACTACAAAACTGTTGGTCTCAAATGTCTGGTGAATCGGAGGCGGCATATGTACCCGTCCTGTGATGGGCTCAAAATCATGAATGGAAAAGATGTAGGGATAACAACATCCATCCCAACCTACCACATCAAAAGGATGTGTTCCATAATGAAGACCATACAGCATCCCCTTTTTCTTAGCGCGGATCAAAAAATCTCCTTGCTGGTCAATGGTGAGCAAATCTTGTGGAGGACGAATATCGCGCTCACAATATGGGGAATGTTCCATGAGCTGTCCGAAACGACTCATATATCTTTTAGGAAAACGAAGCGGTGAAAAAGACTCTACGATAAACAGCCTATTCACAGGCGTATCAAAATGAATCTGATAGATGGTTCCTCGTGGTAAAATAATATAATCGCCATAGGAAAACGGCAACTGTCCGTATTGTGTCAATACTTTTCCGGATCCTTCATGCACAAAAATCAGTTCGTCCGCATCCGTATTCTTATAGAAGTAATCAGTCATGCTTTGCTGCGGAGAAGCCAACACAATATGACAATCGTTATTGACTAACACCGGCACACGACTCTTCAAGAAATCCGCTTCAGGTTTTACCTTGAATCCTTCAAAGCTGCGATGCTTCAACATTTTTTCTTCAGCAATCTGCGGAGAAACATCCAGCTGCGGTTCCGTTTTAATAATCTGTGTGGGAGGATGACAATGGTAAAGCAAGGAATAATCATCACTAAATCCCTCAGTGGAAAAAAGCTGTTCGCTATATAAGGTTCCGTCAGGCTTACGAAACTGTGTGTGTCGCTTATGCGGAATCTGTCCGAGTTTATGATAATGCGCCATAGGAGTTCAGGTTATGCACCAGGGAAAAGTGGTCTACCTACCAGTTCTCTGCCCGGCCAAGGGATACCAGCCAATATTAATACCAGTGCAATTACAAGCAACCAGGTAACAGAACGATAGTTGAGCTGCTTTGCTTTTCCGCGTGCCAAGGTGATTAAGACAATTGAAGTAATCATTAACACAGGATGTTCAATCAGGAAGAACCGATAAAATGAATCACTCATTACTGAACTTCCTTCGGGAAGATTCAACTTTGTCCAACCATATCGACCGGCAATAGTTTGGTAAAGTCCAATCAACAACATCGTATGAGAGGCAATCATGAGCCAGAGGCTGCTGCTACGGATGGATTCCTTTTTAGTAATGGCTTGAATCAGGTTCCAAATTAGTAGTAACAATACCACCCAACGAAGGGCGTTGTGCAAGTGCAAAAGTCCGGTTTCCATATAGCATTTGTTTAGGTAAACAAATGTAAGGAGCCTTTCTTACTCTACCCAGTCGGCAATAAAAACATTCGTATCTCGAGTTCCTCCGTTATTGCGATTACTTGCAAAAACAATTCGTTTTCCATCCGGACTGAACATAGGAAATGCATCAAATCCCTTGTCCCGGCTAACTTTTTGCAAGTTTGAACCATCACCGTTAATCGTATACAGATTAAAAGGGAATCCACGCTTGTATTCGTGATTAGAGGCAAAGATGATGCGCTTGCTGTCTGGCATGAAGGTGGGGGCCCAGTTGGCCTGACCAAAATTGGTTACCTGCTTGGCGTCGGAACCATCCACATTAGCTACCCAAACTTCCATATTAGTAGGTGCTACCAAATCTTGTGCTAAGAGTTCCTTATACTCATTGATAGCTGCTTCAGTTTTAGGACGTGAAGCACGCCAAATAATTTTTTTCCCATCCGGACTAAACCAAGCTCCACCATCGTATCCCAACTCATTTGTGATCCTTTTTTCTTTTCCAGACTTAAGCTCCATAATGTAAAGCTCTATATCCCCATCCTTGGTACTGGTGTAAATCATTTTTTTACCATCGGGCGAAAGAGTTGCTTCAGCATCGTAGAAGGGAGAGTTTGTTAACTGCTTTATAATTTTTCCATTGAGATCAGCTTTGAAAATATCATAACCTCTGTATAAAGGCCAGATATACTTGTTGCCATATTTTGCACGATCCGGTACAGGAGGACAATCGCTGCTGGCCAAATGGGTAGAAGCGTAAATGATATGCTGATTATCCTTGGTAAAAAAGGCACAAGTGGTTCTGCCCTTGCCTGTGCTCACTAACTTGAATTCAAATGGAGCCGTTGGATTTTCAGGTACACGTCCAATAAAAATCTGATCGCAGGGAATTCCATCCTTTAAAGAGGTACGCTGAAAAACCAGGGATTTTCCATCATAACTCCAGTATGCCTCTGCATTGTCACCCCCAAATGTCAATTGACGAATATTTTGAAAATGAGATTCTTCAGCATAACGAAGACTATCCTGGCCTTGTAAGTTGATTTGTACAAATCCAATCAAAAACATAAAAAGAAAGAAAGGGCGAAAGCGCGCAGAGGCATTGAAATAGTTCATAGCTGTATTTTGAGAAATGCAAAGTTATCTTTGGGGTATGGTTCTAGTGTCAGCGCATTGTAAAAGATTTCTACATCCCCTATCAGGGTTTCTTATAGTAGGTCTATTGCTTTTGTACTTATCAAGTTGCAAGGGGAAACCTGGAACGGATTCAACCCTACAAAAGGATAGTTCAATAGATTCAATTCAGCCTAGAGAGGTTCTATCTGTATATGACCAGGCGCTGTTTTGGGCAGAACAAGGTGATCTGAGGGTGATTAAACTCTGCGATTCCCTGTTAACTGCACCCGATAAGCAGGCTGGAGCTTCCCCCTATTATTACTTAGGCATCTATTATGCAGAGATAAAGGACACAGCCAACGCATTAGCCAATTTTGATAAAACCATTGTGGCCGACTATACTTTTCTGGAAGCTTATATTGAAAAAGCGGCGCTCCTGTTGGCACAAAAAAAATCCGCAGCGGCTCGAAAAGAATTGGAATTACTAAGAGCTGTGGCTCCATCCTATGCCCCCTGTCATTACTGGATTGCAAAAGTGGCAGCCTTTGAACAAAAAAATGACCTGGCCTTGCTTCATTACAAATTAGCCCTCTCCTTGGATAGCACCTTGCAAGAAGCCAGGGAGGCAATCCTCGAGCTTGAAAAATGATTACTATCTTGCAGCCATGCCGATTGTAGCTCCTTCCCTGCTCTCCGCAAATTTCCTGAACCTTCAGGCTGATTGCGATCTGCTCAATAAAAGCGAAGCAGATTGGTACCATCTCGATGTGATGGATGGAAATTTTGTCCCGAACATTAGTTTTGGCCCTATGCTGATTCAGTTTTTTAGAAAGGCCACTTCAAAAACCTGTGATGTTCATTTAATGATCGAAAAACCTGAACGCTATTTAACAGCATTCAAAGAAGCAGGCGCAGACATCATCACCGTACATGCAGAAGCTTGCATACATCTCCATAGAACTGTTCAACAAATTAAAGAGCTTGGCATCAAAGCAGGAATAGCGCTAAACCCGCATACACCGGTAGCTAGCCTAGCAAACGTGATAAAGGAAATTGATCTGGTTTGCTTGATGAGTGTGAATCCTGGATTTGGCGGACAACAATTTATACCCGCTACACTTCCAAAAATTAGTGAGTTAAAAAAAATGATCACAGAAACCAACTCTTCTGCACTCATAGAGATTGATGGAGGGGTGACACTTGAAAATGCGCCAGCTATTGTTGAAGCAGGCGCAGATGTGTTGGTAGCTGGTAATACAGTTTTTAAATCTAAGGATCCCCTTGCAACCATTGCTTCACTCAAGCGAATTGCCTCCTAAAAATGAGTATGGTCCGCTGGTCTCTTCACCAATTTGGGGAACTTACTCCCCCTGATTTATACGAACTGCTTACACTACGCTCTGCTGTATTTGTGGTAGAACAACAATGTGTTTTTTTGGATATGGATAATAAGGACCAGCAGTCCTGGCATTTGTTAGGGAAAATAAATAACCAACTTGTGGCCTACACCCGTTTGCTACCTGCTGGCTTAGCATATGAAAGTTGCTCCATTGGAAGAGTGGTTACAGCTGACACTGTTCGTAGAACCGGAGTTGGCAAACTGCTCATGGAAGAATCCATCAACTGCTGTGAAAAATTATTTGGAAAAGGCGCTATTGAGATCGGCGCACAACTATACTTAGAAAAATTTTATCAATCCTTTGGATTCATTCGAGAAGGAGAAATTTATTTAGAAGACGGGATTGAACACATTCACATGATTCGAACTGCTTAATGAGCAGCCATCAATTCAATTTTCAAAAACTTTGCCGTATGTGTATTGGTTTTTTTAACCATTTCCTCTGGCGTACCCTGAAAAAGAATTGATCCGCCTCCATCACCTCCCTCAGGGCCGAGATCAATGAGGTGATCCGCCATTTTGATCACGTCCATATTATGCTCAATAACCAGCACGGTATTCCCGCGATCTACTAATTTATTGAGTACATCCATCAAGTGGCGAATATCTTCAAAATGAAGACCCGTAGTCGGTTCGTCCAGAATATAAAACGTTTTTCCAGTATCTCTTTTTGCCAACTCCGTGGAGAGTTTTACACGCTGAGCTTCACCACCACTCAACGTCGTAGCTGCCTGACCGAGCGTTACATAACCCAGGCCCACCTCTTCGAGTACTTTAATTTTTCTGTAGATGTAAGGAATAGTTTGAAAAAATGAAATAGCTTCCTCCACAGTCATATCGAGTACATCAGCAATGGACTTTCCTTTGTAACGCACTTCAAGGGTTTCGCGGTTGTAACGTTTTCCATTACAGCTGGAACAATGTACATATACATCAGGAAGGAAGTTCATTTCGATCACACGCATCCCCCCACCCTCACAAGTATTACATCGTCCCGACCGTACATTAAAAGAGAATCGACCTGCACCATACCCTCTTACCTTGCTTTCGGGTAATGTTGAAAACAGGGTTCGGATTTCAGTGAAGAATCCACAATAGGTAGCAGGATTACTACGAGGAGTTCGCCCAATTGGAGACTGATCGATCTCGATTACTTTATCAATATGCTCCAATCCGCTTAGCTTTTTATAAGACAAGGGCTGCATACGCGAATCGTAACAATGTTTTGCTAACAGAGGATACAAGGTTTCATTGATCAGGGTGGATTTACCAGAGCCGCTGACACCTGTTACCACAATCAATTTTCCCAGCGGGAATGTTGCATTAACTTTTTGAAGGTTATTCCCACTGGCACCTTCAAGCGTTAAGGACTGTCCATTGCCAACACGACGCGTAGCAGGGACAGGCAACTGTAACTTTCCATTTAAATATCCTGCGGTGAGGGTGTTCAATTTCAAAAAAGAAGAAGGTATTCCCGCTGCAACAATTTTACCCCCATGAAATCCGGCGCGCGGACCAATATCAATGAGATGATCAGCCGCCATCATAATGTCTTTATCGTGTTCCACCACAATGACGGTATTTCCGAGATCTCTCATTTTTTTCAAGGCTTCAATAAGCTGATGATTGTCTCTTTGATGAAGACCGATGGAAGGTTCATCCAATATATAGGTGATGCCCCTTAGTTGGGATCCGATTTGCGTAGCGAGACGAATTCGCTGTGATTCACCGCCACTTAAACTACGACTGGGACGGTTTAATGATAAATAGCCTAACCCAACTTGTAATAAAAAATCAAGCCGATCACGAATCTCTTTTAAAATATCTTTTGCAATAGCATTTTCTTTCTTGGATAAGCGAAGCTCTATGCCATCAAACCAAGCAGCAAGATTATCAAGATTCATGGCGCTCAGCGTAGCAATATTTTTTTGATCTATCCGAAACCAGTTGCTATCCTTTCGCAGTCGAGTTCCCTCACAAGTAGTGCAGGGCTTTACCTCCATAAAATCTTCAGTCCATTCCCGGATATTTTCACTGTAAGGATTCGCAAACCATCGTTGTAACAAATTGACAACTCCTTCAAAAGGACCTTTGGAATCAAATGGGAGATCAGAAAAATCAGCAGTGGCCAGCACTCCTTCCTCATTTCCGTATAATAAAAGATTCAACTGTTTTTTGGGGAGCGACTGAATTGGCGTTTTAAATGAAATCTTGTGCTTTCTGGCCATCTCTTGCGCCTGTCTGAATACCCATGCATCTCGCTCTTCACCAAGCGGCACAATCCCCCCCTCGCTTATACTGAGAGAAGCGTCAGGAAGAACGGTTTTCATATTTACGTGATGACTAACCCCCAATCCCTTGCAAGCAGGACATGCTCCATAGGGTGAATTAAAAGAAAACGAATTGGGAGAAGGCTCCTCGTAGCTAATGCCAGTATCCTCACACATCAATTGTTTGGAATATTGTACAATTCCATGGCCCTCCACCTCTAAAAATAATAAGCCCTTACCCAGTTGCAATCCTTGCTGCACACTTTGACTTAATCGCGATCGCATCGATGACTCAACTTGCAAGCGATCGATCACTAATTCAATATCATGAATTACATAACGATCTACTTGCATCTTAGCTTGCAAATCACGGGTAGTACCATCGACTCGTACTTTTAAGTACCCCTTTTTTCTATATTCCTCAAATAATTCGCGATAATGACCTTTTCTTCCCCGTACGAGCGGTGCCAACACTGAAATCTTTTTTCCTTCAAAATTTTTAAAAATAGCCTGCACAATTTCATCCTCACTCCATTTGACCATGGGTTTGCCTGTGTTATATGAGTAAGCACTACCAATTCTTGCAAATAGCAAACGCAAAAAATCATACACTTCCGTAACAGTCCCTACTGTAGAGCGTGGGTTTTTGCTGGTAGTTTTTTGCTCAATGGCTATCACCGGAGAAAGCCCCGTAATTCTATCTACATCTGGCCTTTCCATATCGCCTACAAATTGACGGGCGTAAGCGCCAAATGTTTCCAAATAGCGACGCTGACCTTCCGCATAAATCGTATCAAAAGCCAATGAGGATTTTCCTGAACCACTGATACCCGTAATCACCACTAGCTTGTTCTTGGGAATGGATATGTCAAAATTCTTCAGGTTATGAACACGTGCACCCGTAACCTCAATAAATTCCAGGTCATTTTTGGGACTTAACTTTTTGCTATTCGTACGCGCCATGAGGGAAGCAAAGATACACGCTAACGGGCAGGTGGCAGGAGTTGATTACGAATGAGTCGATTATGATATTGTTGAACAAAAGCCTTGAGTTTGCTGTCCATTTCCAAGACGCGTTGCTTTTCCTGATCAGCAATATTGTGGCGTAAAAGCGGGTCTTTTTTAAAGTTATAAAGGGCCCCTATTGGATTTTCATTACGCTGATACAAGTACTGGTTTTGAATTAACTGAAAGCCTCCATAGTAGTTGACTACCCAATCTGATGGCCGATCAGCAAAAACATTTTTACCAAAAGAGAAGATAGTTCCCTTGTACCCAAGATAGCCCAGCACAGACGGCATAATATCCGTTTGCTGAACATTCCCAGGTAAATAAGCTTGTAGACTATCAGAAGGGTGATAGAAAAAAATAGGAATAGCCATATTCCCCCAGGCAGTCTGGTAGGTAGGATGATAAGAGATAGACGCGTGATCAGCCGTTATCACAAATAAGGTTCTTTTAAACCAAGGCTTCTTACGAATTTGATCGAAGAACTTTCTTAATGCATAATCGGAATACCCGGTAACTTCTCGAATGGGATGTTCTCCCTTGGGGAAAACATTTTTATACTTCGCGGGCACTTCAAACGGCTCATGAGAGGATACCGAAAACAAGGTTGATTGAAAAGGTTCTGGAAAACTATCCAATTGATTGGCAAAAAACTGTAAGAACGGTTCATCCCAAATCCCCCAAGTTCCATCAAAATCATTGTCATTGTTGTACTCATCTTTACCATAGTAATGTTCAACACCTAATAAGTTCACCAAGGCCTTAAAACCCATGGAACCGTTAGGAGCTCCATGAAAAAAAGAAGTATGATATCCCCTTTCCTTTAGTAGTTGCGGGAGACTTTGTATCCGGTTTGAAACGTAAGGGGTAAGTACAAAAGGTAATTCTCCAGAAGGTATACCAGCCAGCACTGCAGGCAAGGCATCGATAGACTTTCTTCCAGCAGCAAACCCGTTTTCGATCACATAACTTTTCGATAGCAAAGAATCTAAGAATGGGGTGTACCCTTTGTATGCTCCGTTATTTAGTTCACGGTTGTAAAACCCAATAGATTCCCGACCAAAACTTTCTAATACTAATATTACTACATTTTCAGCCTTGAAGGATTGCGTAGTATTCAGTTGGAGGAGGGGAGAATAAATTGTTTCTACTTGGCTATTGGAATAGAATTGATCCTCCTTATAAAACTGCTGCCGGATGGTACGAATTATACAAAACGGTGTATTCAGTACCAACGGTATATCACCTGGATTTTTTACATACTGCCCTGCATTACCCATGGTAATAGGTCGAGTCGAGTATCGCCAATCTCCACGTATTCCCCCTATCATAAAAAAAGGAAAAACTAATAGCATCCCCACTGACCCGGTGTAAAAAGCCAGCGGACGAAAGGAAGCTGGAGGACGAACAGCGATACGATTATACCCAACAATCAATAAAAGTAACAGTACAATAAATACAGGCATGAAATACCAATAATGCCATGCTGAAGTTGTCAGAATAGTACCCAGATTTTCTTCATTGGCAAATTCCCGAACTACGGTTGCTGTTGTACGACGAAGTGTAAAGGGGAAGTATACCATATCGGCACAGTTCACCAACAAGGCTAGCCCATTGGTGCAAATGAAAATTCCGCGGGTAAACCGTTGAAATTGCTGTTGATATCGTATTCGTAAAGGTGCTGCTTGCAAAAGGACATATAGTGAGTTTATATAACAAACTGCTGCGATGTCAAAACGAAGGCCACCCCATAAAATCGGCCCCCAATCTGAAGGCTGCAGGGATTGAAAAGCGGTATGATTGAAAAGAAAAAAACCAAATCGGGTTAACCAAAGTAATAAAAGAGCCCAGCCCACCCTTAATACAATGGCAGTGTATTGATCTACTACAACTTTGTTATGTACAAGCTTGCTCATTCGCCTGCTAAAATAACGTTTATGTTAAGAAGTAGTCCTCTATATTCGCATAAACAACCATGTATGCGCGTATTGCTGTTCTTATTCCTGTTTACCCCATTGACGCTACTAGCTCAAGAGAAGCTGCCAGCCGTAGTAATCAAATCAATTGCGGGGAAAGAATTGAACACGGCAGTCTTTCAAAACAGTGATGTGCCCTTAGTGATCAGTTTTTGGGCAACCTGGTGCAAACCTTGTTTGCAGGAATTAGATGCGTTCAATGATTTGACAGAAACTTGGAAAAAAGAAACTCCGGCTCGAATCATCGCTATTTCAATAGACGATAGCCGCACGGCATCAGGCATCAAAAAAACAGCAGGATTACACGATTGGAGTTTTGAGGTTTTTTGGGACGAAAATCAAGATCTCAAAAGAGCACTAAATATTTCTTTAATCCCTCACACATTAGTGATAGACAGAAACGGAGTAATAGTCAAACGTTACACCGCTTATGTACCTGGTAATGAAGAAAAAATACTGAGCCTCCTCAAAACATTATAAAATGAGAATAGTTCTCTTTTCATTTGTGCTATTCATGAATTTAGCAGCCTTTTCGCAAGGAAAAGGTTTTTTCAAGGAAAGTAAATTAAATGGCAGCCTTGAGACCAATAACCAATACTACCTCAATAATAAACGAGGGAATATTCTGGCACCAGAAAAAAGATTTGCTTCCAATACCTATCTGACCGCCAACTACCAATACAAAGGCTTAAGAGCAGGAATCCAATTTGAAGGCTACAACCAAGCCTTACAAGGTTTCCCTACCCGCTATGAGGGTAACAAGTTGGTACGACGCTATATTCGTTATACCAATAAAAAAATTGATGTACATGTAGGTAATTTTTTCGAACAATTTGGAAATGGTTTAGTTTTTCGGGCTTTTGAAGAAAGAAGTTTGGGGTTGGACAATAATATCGATGGACTTGGTATTCGCTACTCCCCTTTTCAGTCATTGAAAATAAAAGCAATTTGGGGACGCCCCCGCACTTTTATGGAGCGCTCTCCTGGGGAAGTGATAGGCGGTGATCTTGAGTGGTCCCCCATTAATCGAGAAAAAGATGGCAACACACAGTTATTACAACTTGGAACCAGCTATGTCAAAAGATTTATGCGCTACTATGGCGCCGACCCTAAGTTTCCGCAACAGGTAGAAGCTTTTGCAGCACGATTTAATGGACAATACAATGCATTCAACTTTTCAGGAGAATGGGTGCATAAATCAATTGAAGCCAACTTCCCTAATGATTACATAAAAAAGAAAGGCTTGATTTTATTTTTAAAAACAGGATGGCAAGACCCTACAAATAGAATGGGAGTTCAGCTACAATTTCGTCGCTTAGAAAACGCAGACTTCAAAGGGAATTTCAATTCAAGTGATGCGGTAGCCTCCATTAACTATACACCAGCACTGACTAGACAACATACCAACCTATTAGCGAATATTTATCCGCATTCCATTCAACCCATTGGTGAAATTGGAGGCATGGCTGATTTTTTTATTCGCTTCAAAAAGAACACACCGCTAGGTGGGAAGCATGGTACGCGAATCGATATTAACTATTCTAATTATCATGCATTGGATAGCACGCGTGTTACCACCGGCGAGGGTTTTATCAGTAAACGAATCATTGCATTTGGAAAAACAAAACTATTCAGGGACCTCAATCTGATTATTGACAAGCGATGGACCAAAGATTATAAGACCCTCTTAACATTCATCAACCTATTTTATAACCGCACTATTTTACAGGGTGGTCCCTACGGAGATGTTCGTGCTACCCTGGTGGTAACGGACCATTACATTAAAATCAAGAAAAAATATCAGCTACGGCTTAACGCCGAGCACATGTGGGTGAACAGTGACGAACGAAACTGGGCGGGTTTGTTGACCGAGTGGAGCTTTCCAAATGGACTCTCCCTCTTTGTAAGCGACATGACCAACTATCAAACCTACAAAATGCATTATTATAACGTAGGATTTGCACTCTCTAAAAATAAACAGCGAATACAACTAAGCGCCGGTCAACAAAGAGCAGGCCTCCTCTGTGTGGGAGGCATTTGTCGCTTTGTCCCCTCGTATAATGGGCTCAGTCTAAACTATACGCTGAATCTCTAGTAAAATCTTTAGAAATTCTGGGTCTGACCCACAATTACATCCTGTGCATTGAGAACTTGCGTGCTGCTGGTAGATCCAGTATCATTGATAACCAAGGCAACAATTTTACCTTTTCCAGCAGCAATTCCTGTAACGTTTACAGTTGTAGTATTTACATACTGGCCGCCTAAACCAGTATTAGCAACAGGAATAACATCTCCCTCCAAACTTGCCGTGATAGCACGTCTGAATACTCCATTATGCGTAAAGTTTGGCATTGGATTTCCTGCAGAATAATAAGGATGAGACTGATAGGAACTATTACCTGCCAGGTAATTCACCTGATTATATTTGAGCGCGTCTTCCACTAACATCAAAACCAGCTTTACATTTTTCTTACTGAAATCACTTCCAAATTTCACGGTAGTTTTTAATGTACAGTCGGTGCCACTTAGTGTAGTTTCTAATTTAATACCCACATAGGACTCAGCCGCCACTGCAAAATCAATATTGCTGGCCAAGGTAGAGGAGCTAACCACAGTTTGACGATTTACCAATCCTGTAGGGAATGCATTGATACCGTAACGGTTCATCAAGGACAAGAAAGCACTAGAGTGATAAGGATCAAACTGCCCCCCAGTAGGACCATAATGCATACCCACAAAAATCAACTTAGCGCCATGCTGCTGCTGTTTTTGCTCCAGGGTGTAAGTCATAAGTGGACACCACCCGCACCAGGTTCCGGTAAAATCTTCCACGTAAGCTTTGCGGGTATAGGTTGTAGTAGTGGGGGTAGTACCACCGCCACCCGTTGTATCATCAGTTTTTTTCTTGCAACCCGTTGAAAAAAGTGCAATTCCAAGCACCAGGGTTGATAGAGCCAAGCGGGCTATTTTCATACAGTTGGTTTTAGCTTCTAAATGTATGATTTTTTTACTTTATCGCTCCTCAAAACAAAAAAGCCCTGGCTAAAAGCCAAGGCTTGATCTTGTTGTCGGGAGGACAGGATTCGAACCTGCGACCCCCTGGTCCCAAACCAGGTATTCTACCGGGCTGAACTACCTCCCGCCATCCTTTTCAGGAAGGGCTGCAAATATAGGAAATACTGACTTATTCTCAGGACAGAATATAGGCGATAATTATAATATGTCAATCTGTCAACCCCCTGATGGCTGGAACAATTCTTGCGTTAGTTGAGGAAACACAAAACCAAGTCCCATGATCAAGGAAAAAGGCACGATTTCGATTAACACGGAGAACATTTTCCCCATCATTAAAAAATTCCTTTACTCAGACCACGAGATTTTTTTAAGGGAGTTGGTCAGCAATGCCATCGATGCTACCCAAAAAATTAAACGCCTCAGTTCCCTGGGCCAGTACAACAAAGAGCTGGGAGAACTGACTGTTCAGATCAAAGTCAACAAAAAAAAGAAAACCATTACTATCTCAGATGCCGGATTGGGAATGACGGCTGAAGAGCTTAAAAAATATATCAATCAGGTGGCATTCTCCGGGGCTACCGAATTCATGGAAAAATTCAAAGAAGCCAAAGATGCCAATGAAATTATTGGGCGCTTTGGCCTTGGTTTCTATTCAGCTTTCATGGTGTCGGAAAAAGTAGAGATTCAAACCCTTTCTTACCAGGAAGGGGCAGAACCCGCCAAGTGGACTTGTGATGGAAGCACTGCTTTTGAAATTGCAGCGGGTAAAAGAGAAACTCGAGGAACCGATATCATTCTTTACGTCAACGAGGAATCTGCTGAATTCTTGGAGGACCATCGCATTCAACAGATCCTGGATAAGTATGCTAAATTTTTACCCGTTCCCATTCAATTTGGCACTAAATCAGAATCGGTAGAGGATGGAAAAGATGAGGAAGGGAAAACCAAATACAAAAGCATTGATGTTCCGAACATCATTAATAAAACTCAACCCATTTGGACAAAAGCACCCTCTGAATTAAAGGACGAAGATTATCTCAGCTTCTATAAAGAATTATATCCGTTCACAGAAGATCCATTATTCTGGATTCATTTGAATGTAGACTATCCGTTCAACCTAACTGGTGTGCTCTACTTCCCCAAACTGAAAAATGATTTTGAAATCCAGAAAAACAAAATCAAATTATTCAGTCGCCAGGTATTTATCACCGACGAAGTAAAAGATGTAGTGCCTGAGTTTTTGATGCTGTTGCATGGCGTAATTGACTCTCCAGACATTCCTTTAAATGTGAGCCGTTCATTCTTACAAAGTGATAGCAATGTCAAAAAGATCAATAGCTACATCAGTCGTAAAGTAGCTGAAAAACTACAGGAGTTATTCAATAAAGATCGTAAGGGCTATGAATCAAAATGGAATGACATTGGCCTCTTTGTAAAATACGGTGCCCTTTCTGATGAGAAGTTTTATGAAAAAGCAAAAGACTTTGTTTTACTTAGTAATACACAACAAGAGTTTTTTACACCAGAGGAGTACAAGACAAAGGTGAAAGATTTTCAAACCGATAAAAATGGCCAATTAATCTGGTTGTACACCGGAGATGCAGATCAGCAACATAGTTTTATACAAAGTGCACAACAACAGCAATACGATGTATTGTTGATGAACTCCCCTATCGATAATCATTTTATGCAACACCTCGAGATGAAATTGGAGAAAACTACGTTCAAGCGGGTAGATGCAGATATTGTTCAAAAGTTGATAGAAAAAGAGGAAGCTCCTAAACATTCACTAACTGAAGAGCAAAGCAATCAAATCAAAGTATTATTTGAGAAGGCACTGAACAATACAGCTATGAAGGTAGAAGTTGAGAGTCTTGCCGCAGAAGCGTTGCCTGTTACAATCACTATGGAGGAATGGATGCGTAGAATGAAAGAGATGAGCAAAATGGGTGGAGGGCCTATGAGCTTTTACGGCTCAATGCCTGACAGCTACAAGGTAGCCATCAATGCCAATCATCGATTGATCGGAAAAATTCTTGCCGCAGACGAGGCTTCACAAACCACCTTGGCAAAACAAGCCTGTGATCTGGCCTTACTCTCCCAAGGATTATTGAAAGGTGCTGATCTGACTAAGTTCGTGGAGCGTAGTGTGGAGGTGCTATAGTACTACAGCATTTTTATTTAGACGTACGGGATTGTCCTCGCTTCGTGTAGGGATTACTAACGTGATCCCAGGTTTGGGAGCCTGCATCATAATTAGAGCCCCGGCTGCTTCGCAGCCTGTGTCTTCTATGTTTCATAGCTCACCCAAGCAAGCTTGGTTCGCCCTAAAACATAGAAAGCCCCGCAAAATGCGGGGCTCTAATTATGATGCGGAGAGGGAGGGATTCGAACCCTCGGTACAGATTTAAGTCCGTACAACGGTTTAGCAAACCGGCCCTTTCGGCCACTCAGGCACCTCTCCTAAAACGAACCTTAAAAGGGAGGACAAAATTAAAGAGAAATTACATGGCTGCCAACTGGACTTTCTGTTGAAGTTCCAGCACATTTTCCCGGAAAATGCCGTCCGTATCCATCAAATCCTTGACCGTTTGGCAAGAATGGATAACGGTGGTATGATCCCGACCTCCAAAATGTTCACCGATTGTTTTGAGAGAATTCTTTGTGAACGCTTTGGCCAAATACATGGTGATCTGTCGAGCTTGTACAATTTCCCGCTTGCGTGTTTTTTGAAGTAGCTTATCGTAAGGCACATCAAAATATTCGCACACCATCTTTTGTATGGTATCAATAGTAATTTCTTTACTGGAAGACTTTACAAAATTGCGAAGAACTTTTTTAGCAAGATCCAGGTCTATCTCCTTGCGATTGAGCGAGGACTGCGCCAATAATGAAATCAAAGCGCCTTCTAACTCACGTACATTATTATTGATGTTGTAAGCGATATACTTGACAACTTCTTTTGGCATTTCCAATCCGTCATTGCGCATTTTCTTTTCCAGAATCTCAATCCTTGTCTCGTAATCGGGAACTTGCAGATCGGCGCTCAATCCCCATCGGAAACGACTCAACAAACGATCCTGTACACCCTCCAAATCCTTAGGAGACTTATCAGAGGTCAGTACCAATTGTTTCTGTGACTGGTGAAGATGATTGAAGATGGCAAAGAAAGCATCCTGAGAACGTTCAGCCTTTGCAAAAAACTGTACATCGTCGAGAATCAACACATCGATCAATTGATAGAAATGAATAAAGTCGTTAATGGCATTGTTGCGGCTATGATCCATGAACTGATTAATAAACTTCTCAGAGCTCACATACAAAACCACTTTATTAGGATGCAGACGTTTTACTTCATTACCGATTGCTTGTGCCAAGTGCGTTTTACCAAGACCAGTTCCACCATAGATCACTAGTGGATTGAAAGAATTGGCTCCTGGTTTTTCAGCCACTGTTTTTCCGGCACGACGCGCAACTCGATTACAGTCACCCTCAATAAATGCATCAAACGTATAGGACGGGTTGAGCTGAGGATCGATCTGCATTTTTTTCAGACCAGGAATAACAAAAGGATTTTTAACAGGGTTGTTGATCACCAGCGGGAAATCCATTTCATTGTTTGAAAAAGATTTGAAACCTTGTCCACTTACATCAACAGTCATAGGTTTGGTGCGGCTACTGCCACTGTCCACCATGATACGATATTCCAATCTGGCTTCCTTCCCCAATTCACGCTTCAGCGTCTTGGCTAATAGATTAACGTAATGTTCTTCGAGGTATTCAAAAAAGAATTGACTGGGAACTTGAATCACTAAAACATTTTGTTTTAATGAAACGGGCTGTATGGGTTCGAACCAGGTTTTGAAATGTTGCCACTCCACGATATCCTTGATGATCTTTAAGCAATTTCCCCAGACTTTTTCCGCGTTCTTATCCATCTTTACTTCAAGCAGGTTTATGTCGATTTAATAGGAGTTATTCACATCTCCACGCAGGTTTCAATGCTTTTCCACAATTGTCAATAAAAAAACTTGCGCAGGGGAACGAATATCATTAAACCCCACCAAACAAAAAAAAATTTCGGGACTCTTTTTTTGGAAAAAAATATTTCTTTCAAAATAGAAAAAAATCAGTGGCAAAATTTGGAAAATTCATCCCTAACACCATACCCCAAATTATTGCCCCGATTCGACTAAAAATAGTTCATCTTTGTGCCTGTTTCAGGATAAAAACCTGACCTATGCCTCAAATTATACAAGTACGTGTAAAGCCCGCCGAAGCGGCCGCTGACCTCTTCCTTAAACAGCTTATTTCCCAGCATAAAGGGGTGCCCTTAAGTAGCATTCAAGGCTTTGTCATCCTTAAAAAGTCTATTGATGCCCGTGGTAAAACAACGTGGGTAAACCTTACACTTCAAGCCTTTATCAACGAACCCACTGAAATAAGGCCTCTACGTACCTTTTCGTTCAAGGATGTTTCTAAAGCACCAAAGCAAGTTATAATTATAGGAGCCGGACCTGCTGGCTTATTTGCTGCTCTTCGGCTACTTGAAGCCGGCATCAAGCCAATTATCCTGGAAAGAGGCAAAGATGTCAGGGCCCGGCGCCGGGATCTGGCTGCCATGAATCGGGAAGGCGTGGTAAACCCTGATAGCAACTATTGTTTTGGAGAAGGAGGAGCGGGCACCTATAGTGATGGAAAACTTTATACTCGAAGCCAGAAAAGAGGGGATGTAAACAGGATCCTAGAGCTTTTTGTACGGTTTGGAGCGGACGAACGAATACTTTACGAATCACATCCTCACATTGGAACAAACAAATTACCGCATGTAATAACAAAGATGCGGGAAGCTATTCTGGAATTTGGAGGAGAGATTCATTTTGAGCAATGTATTAATGAACTGAAAATAATCGATGGGAAACTAACAGCTGTTCGGACTAAACAAGGGAACAGTTTTTCAGGCCATGCATTTATTCTGGCAACGGGTCATTCCGCTCGTGATATTTTTGAATTACTTCATCGGAATAAATTAGCCATCGAGGCCAAATCCTTTGCGCTTGGAGTTCGCGTAGAACATCCCCAACAACTAATTGACAGGACACAATATCACTGTGAAACCAGAGATCCCTTTCTCCCCCCGGCTGCCTATAGTTGGGTTGAACAAGTAAATGGCAAAGGCGTATTTTCTTTTTGCATGTGTCCCGGAGGAATTATTGCGCCTGCTGCCACTGCACCAGGAGAATTGGTGGTAAATGGCTGGAGCCCTTCCAAAAGAAACAACCCCTATGCCAATAGCGGAATTGTAGTAAGTGTAGACATGGCTGATGTAAGAACTAAAAATAATTTGCAGGACCCACTTGCCTTATTGCGTTTTCAACAGCAGGTAGAACAATTAGCTTTTAAGGCAGGAGGAGGAAACCTGCAAGCACCTGCACAGCGCTTAGTTGATTTCTGTGAAAATCGATCAAGCATAAATCTGCCCTCCTGCTCTTACGTACCGGGCATCGTATCCGTCAACTTGAAAGAAGTTCTTCCTTCATTCATTCATGAGCGATTACAATTAGGATTTAAACAGATTGCTCAAAAAATGAGAACCTACTATACAAATGATGCTGTGCTGGTAGCTACTGAATCGCGAACTTCATCACCGGTCAGAATTCCCCGTGACGCCGAGAAACTGCATCATCCGCAGGTATCCACCTTATTCCCCTGTGGAGAAGGGGCAGGCTACGCAGGCGGAATAGTAAGTGCAGCCATGGATGGAGAACGAGTAGCAGTGGCCATTCTCCAGCAATGGGGAATAAAAACCACTCCCCCCTCTTCATCACCATCGGTGTAATACAATATTACCTTGCAATAATTCAACCTAATTTTGAATGCAACCAACAATTATGGATTCAATCTTATCACTGAAAAACTTACGCAAGCACTTCGAGTCACAAAAAGCTGTGGATGATATATCCCTTGAAATTGAACGTGGACAAATTTTTGGCTTGCTGGGTCCCAACGGAGCAGGAAAAACAACCTTGATCCGCATGATCACAGGAATCTTCTACCCCGATCAGGGCGAAATATTTTTTGACGGCAAAAAATTTGACCCGCAACTTGATGTGGCAAAAATCGGATACATGCCAGAGGAGAGAGGACTCTATAAGAAAATGAAAGTGGGTGAACAGGCACTTTACCTGGCACAATTAAAAGGCCTTGACAAACAAGCTGCCAAACAAAAAATTGAGAACTGGTTTGGAAGATTTGGAATGGAAAGCTGGTGGGATAAAAAAGTGGAAGATCTTTCAAAAGGAATGGGACAAAAACTTCAGTTTGTGACTACGGTGCTGCACGATCCCAGTTTGATAATTTTGGACGAACCATTCAGCGGACTGGATCCCGTGAACAGTAATTTAATCAAGGATGAAATATTTCGATTAGCACAGCAAGGCTCCACGATCATTTTCAGTACACACCGCATGGAGCAGGTAGAAGAAATTTGTAACCACATTGCGCTGGTGAATAGAGGAAAGAAAATCTTAGATGGTACTGTTCAAGAAATAAAACAACATTACAAACAACATCAGTACAGCGTAAGCGGATATGGAATAGAGAAATTATCGCTGGACCAGGCTCCATTTACCGTAGTAAGTCAAAAGGAAAATACACTTGTTATTCAGATTGCTGCGCAAAATAATTCTTCTGATGTACTACGCTTTTTATTGGACCGAAATATTCAGATCAATGCTTTTCAAGAGCTGTTGCCAAGTCTGAATGATATTTTTATTCAACTGGTAGGAAACACCCCCACTGCACGCACTTTCGAAAAAATTTAAGCGCATGAAAAAGACTTGGATTATCATAGAAAGAGAATATCTCACAAGAGTTCGCAAAAAAACATTTGTGATCTCTACGCTTTTATTTCCCCTGCTGTACGTAGCCTTGATCGGTGGTATGGGATTCATTGCTGAAAAAAGCAAGGAGACACTAACGGTTGCCGTTATTGACTCCTCTGGTTATTTTACCCAAGAGGCCATTGAAGCGGAAAACCAAGTAGACCCTAGTTCGTCGCTTGTGCTCTTAACGAGTGCGCCACAACAAAACAACAAGGAGGAAGAAAATGGATATGATGGGTATATTGAGATTCCATCACTGAATTGGCAGCAAGGAACAGACTCACTTATTTTTAAAACATACAAATCATACGGAAGTGCTTCAACAGGTGTTGTAGAGGCTAAACTAAATAGGATCTGGAGACGTATCTTAAACGACAGTTTACAATTGGACCTGAGTAAACAAGCTATCCTGGCTCAAAGTAAAATTGGCCTTGTTACAAAAAATATTAGTGACGAACAGGCCAACAGTGCTACTGCCGAAGGCATCGGCTATTTCGCAGGATTCTTGGTGTACTTTATTTTATTGATCTATGGTTCACAGGTGATGATGGGAGTGATGGAGGAAAAAACAAATCGAATTGCCGAAGTAATTGTCTCTTCGGTTCGTCCCTTTCAAATGATGTTGGGCAAAATTTTAGGAATAGGTGCCGTTGCGCTTACACAATTTCTGATATGGATTGTGTTTGTGTTTGTAGTGTACAATGTGGGAGTCAAATCAGGCACATCCATGGGATTTATGGCTGAAGCAGTAGGCGGAATACAGCGAATGATTGGTTCTGTTAATGTGCCATTGATTTTAGGATGTTTTGCTTTTTATTTTCTGGGCGGCTTTTTCTTTTATGCTTCACTCTATGGTGCTATTGGTAGTGCGGTCAATGAAGATATGCGCGAAGCACAATCACTTAGCTTTCCCGTGACCATGTTGGTTATTCTATCCATTGCCATTATGACCGCAGCCGTTGCCAATCCTACCGGACCCATTGCAGTTTGGGGTAGTATTATTCCCTTCTCCTCTCCTATTGTAATGATGGCGCGTATACCTTATGGCGTACCCGGCACTGTTCCAATTTGGCAATTAGTTCTCTCCATGGCTTTACTGATTGCAGGCTTTTTATTTACCGTTTGGTTTGCCGGAAAAATATACAGAACAGGTATTTTAATGTATGGCAAAAAAGTAACCTGGAAGGAAATGATTCGCTGGGCATTCACCAAAGGATAATTTCTACCTGGTGATGAAGGGTTCTTGCATCGCCTCCTGAAATTCATTCCAAATGTCTTCGACAATTTGATGGGCTGGCAATATGGTATCCAGCAAAGCACTGACCTGACCAATTTCAAGTTCGCCTTCCTCTAAGTCACCCTCGAACATCCCTCTTTTTGCGCGACCTTTTCCTAAGAGCTGAGACAATTCTTCTTCAGAGGCGCCACGTTCTTCAGCTTCTTGTACCGCTTCAAAAAATTTATTGTGTAACAGACGAACAGGAGTCAACTTTTTCAAACTCAATTGCGTTTCACCCTCGCCTGCTTGAATTACGCGATTTTTGAAATTTATATGCGTAGAGGCTTCCTCACTGGCCACAAAGCGAGTACCTACTTGTCCTCCTTCAGCTCCCAATGCCATGCATGCAAATAATTGACGACCCGTTGCAATTCCACCCGCTGCAATCACTGGTATTTGTACCGCTTTACAAACAGCCGGAATCAATACCAACGTGGTTGTTTCTTCACGGCCATTATGTCCACCTGCTTCAAACCCCTCGGCAATAACTGCATCACATCCGGCTGCTGCTGCTTTGCGAGCAAACTTGCTTGAACTTATTACATGCAACACCTTCATCCCCTTTGATTTTAGATAAGGCGTCCACGCTGCAGGATTACCAGCAGAAGTAATTACAATGGACACTTCTTCTTCGGCTAAAACTTCAATTTGTTGTTGAATACCAGAATAGAGTAAAGGAAGATTTACTGCAAATGGTTTGCTGGTGGCGGATTTGCATTTTTGAATATGCTCGCGTAATAATGCAGGTGTCATAGAACCCGCTCCAATAACGCCCAAACCACCACTATTACTAACCGCAGCGGCTAAACGCCAGCCACTGGTCCAGATCATACCCGCCTGAATAATGGGGTAATTAATCCCTAACAATGTTGTAACACGGTTGGAAAATGGTTGCATAGGATATTAACCTAAATCGATACTGGTATTGTCTCCCACATTCAGAGAACGAATTTCTCCTTGTAATAATGTATCACTGCCAATCACTGAATCACTCACCACAATATCTTGTAGCGTGGTGTACGAGCCAATAATTGATTCTTTAACGACACTGGATTGAATAGCGGTGTTTTCCCCAATGGCAACATTTGGACCAATCACAGAATTACGAATTAAACAACCTGCCCCAACTACTACCGGAGGAATAAATACGGTATTTTCAAAGTGATCAGTAGGAATTTCTCCGGCAAACTTTTTCAACAATAGTGCATTTGACTCCAACAACGTTTCCTTTCGACCACAATCAAACCAATTATCTACTTTGAAGGACTTGAGTGGAATACCTTGTCCAATCATACAATCCAATGCATCCGTTAAGCTATATTCCCCATGAGAGCGCACACCCTGACTGATATTATTTTCCAGACAACGGAACAGTTGCTCACTCTCTTTAATACGATAAATCCCTACCATGGCTAAATTAGACTTTGGGATCTGAGGCTTTTCGACCAAGCGCTCGATAAAGCCACTGTCGTCAATTTCTGCCACACCAAAATCACGTGGATCCTCTACTTTTCGAAGACCAATCATAGAACGGGATTCAGCCATCACAGCTTTGATATCATATTCACAGATGGTATCACCCAGCACAATAAAGATATCATCGCCCTGAACCAGATCGCGTGTCAAAAGAATAGCTTGTCCAACACCTTGCCGATCGGTCTGATGAACAAAATGCGCGTTTAATGTTGGGTAGCGTTGTTGAACAAAATCTTCAATTTTTTCGCCTAAATATCCAACAACAAAAATAAAATCCTGGATACCGGCCGCTTGGAGTTGTTCAATGATGATACCCAAAATAGTTTTACCCGCCAGCGGAATCAATGCCTTAGGCTGGGTATAACTGTGAGGACGCAACTTGGTACCGGCCCCGGCAACAGGTATAATCGCTTTCATGCTTCCACGAATGTAGTTCTTTTGAGGAAAACTAAATGGCGGGGGTACGCCTCACTTTCTGTACAGCACGTACTTTTGTGAAAACTTTTTATTTAGCAAATGGCCATACAAGACACCGTACTTTTTGAATTACTTAATAAAGAATTAAAAAGACAACGCGAAGGAATTGAATTAATTGCCTCTGAAAATTTTACCTCACTTGCAGTGATGCAAGCCATGGGTTCAGTAGCCACTAATAAATATGCCGAAGGATATCCCGGAAAAAGATATTATGGTGGTTGTGAAATTGTAGACCAAATTGAATCGCTCGCCATTGATCGACTAAAAAATGTTTTCAATGCCAGCTGGGCAAACGTTCAACCCCATAGTGGTGCACAAGCCAACACGGCTGTTTTTCTGGCTTGCTTAAAACCGGGTGATAAAATTTTAGGTCTTGATTTAAGTATGGGAGGTCATCTTACCCATGGAAGTCCTGCCAACTTTAGCGGAAAAAACTACCAAGCTTTTTTCTATGGAGTAGACCGCGAAACAGGACTCGTAGATTATAATCAACTCGAAGCAGTAGCGAGACAAGAAAAACCAAAGATGATTATTTGCGGTGCCTCAGCCTACAGCCGCGACTGGGACTATAAACGCATCCGTGCTGTAGCTGACGAAATTGGAGCACTAGTATTGGCTGATATTGCCCACCCCGCAGGATTAATTGCCGCAGGATTACTAAATGATCCCTTAGAACATTGTCATATAGTAACTTCTACCACACATAAAACGTTGCGCGGTCCTCGCGGGGGCATCATCATGATGCGTGATGATTTTGACAACCCGATGGGCGTAAAAGATCCTAAAGGAAATATTCGTTCCATGAGCGCCTTATTAGACTTGGCCGTATTTCCAGGTATGCAAGGCGGCCCGCTCGAGCACGTGATTGCTGCAAAAGCAGTGGCATTCGGAGAGATATTAGACCCTTCCTTTAAAGAATATGGAAAGCAGGTTATTGCCAATGCGCAGGCCATGGCCAAATCCTTTGTAAGTAAGGGGTACCATCTTATTAGCGGGGGCACCGAAAATCATTTGATGTTGATCGATCTCCGCAATAAAAACATAACAGGTAAAAAAGCACAAGAAACACTAGATCGAGCCCATATCACACTCAATAAAAACGCGGTTCCCTTTGACGATAAGTCCCCCTTTGTTACCTCTGGAATTCGTGTAGGAGTGCCGGCTGTTACAACACGCGGATTGCGAGAAAAAGAAATGGAAGAAATTGTTACACTGATCGATCAGGTCTTATTGCAAGCAGATAATGAAAATGTAATTACAGAAACACGTGAACAAGTAAAAGAATTGATGAAAAAATTCCCGCTGTATCCTGAGCTTTCTTAAGTGGCCTTAATATACTGTGCGGTAAAACTTTTTTTAACGCGTTTCAGCTCTTGTGGTGTTCCGGCAAATACAATTTGGCCGCCACCTTCTCCAGCTTCAGGTCCCATATCAATAATCCAATCGGCAGCACTGAGTACATCCGTATTATGTTCAATCACTAACACAGAGTGCCCTTGTTCAATGAGCGCTTGCAAGGACTGCAATAGTTTTCCGATATCGTGAAAGTGTAACCCTGTGGTTGGTTCATCAAAAATGAATAAAATCTTTTGGGAGGCCCGTTTATTACCCAGGAAAGAAGCTAGCTTGACACGCTGTGCCTCCCCTCCCGATAGCGTGGTAGCCGATTGTCCCAACTTGATATATCCCAGCCCTACTTCCTGCAGCGGTAATAAAGCTTTCACCAATGCATTTTCTCCTGCAAAAAATTCAATGGCCTGGTCCACGCTCATTTGCAATACCTGAAAGATTGATTTTTCTTTATAGGTAACCTCCAACACTTCTTCTTTGAACCGTTTACCGCCACAAGATTCACAGGTAAGATGAACATCAGCCAAAAACTGCATCTCAATCAATTGCTCGCCCTCCCCCTTACAGGTATCACAACGACCTCCGTCTACATTAAATGAGAAATGACGAGGTTGCATGCCTCTCATTTTACTAAGTGGCTGACTGGAAAATAAATCACGAATTGCATCATAGGCCTTGATATAGGTAACCGGATTACTTCGTGAGGATTTTCCAATAGGATTTTGATCCACCCACTCCAACTGCGTGATCATATCAAGATCACCTCCTAAACTTGAAAAGGCACCCGGCTGCAATGAATAGTCACCCAAGTGCCGAAGCAAAGCGGGGTAAAGAATCTGTTTTACCAAAGTTGTTTTACCACTTCCACTCACTCCACTAATGGCACAAAAGACTTGAAGCGGTATTTGTATATCAATATTTTTTAAGTTATGCTGCTGGGCTCCTTTGATTTCAATAGAACGTTTCCAGGAGCGAGGCTTGCGGGGTACGGCAGCTACTAGTTCGCCACGGAGATACTTTGCTGTCAAACTGGATTCTTTCAACATGGATTTATAATCACCCTCTGCTACTACTTCCCCGCCTAAATGGGAAGCCAAGGGTCCCATATCAATAATGTGATCCGCCTGCTGCATGATCATGGCATCGTGCTCGACTACGATTACAGTATTTCCCAACTCACGCAACTCTTTCAAAACTGTAATTAAATTTTCTGTATCGCGGGGATGTAATCCAATAGAGGGCTCATCTAAAATATAAAGTGAATCCGTCAGGTTGCTTCCTAGATGACGTGTTAACTGAATCCGCTGACTCTCTCCTCCGCTGAGTGTATTAGCCAATCGATCCAATGTCAAATAACCTAATCCTACTTTACAGAGTGTAGATAAACGGGTTTTTAATTCAATAAATATGCGGGTTGCTATTTTTTGTTCTGCTGCAGAAAGTTTAGACGCTGTTTCATTAACCCAATCCAGCAAAAGATGAACGGGCATCCGACAGCATTCACCAATATGCTTCCCCATCACTTTTACATACAAGGCTTCCTTTCTTAATCGATACCCCTCACAAGTAGGACAAGTAGTTCGTCCACGATACCGGCTTAACAATACACGAAACTGTACTTTATATAAATGAGCCTCCACATCTTTAAAAAAGTCATCAATTCCATATACACCCTCGCCCCCTTTCCAAAGCGCATTCAACTGCTTGGAGGATAAATCTTCAATTGGCTTATGAATGGGAAAATCGAGTTTCTTAGCACCCTTTACAAATTGTTGCCGCCACCAATCCATCTTTTCCCCTTTCCAGGGTGCCACAGCCCCATCATACACACTCAATTTTTTATTGGGGAGTACCAACTCCGCATCAATGCCTAACACCTGAGAGAATCCTTCGCAAGTTGGACAAGCCCCAAACGGATTATTGAAAGAAAATAAATTAGGAACCGGCTCTTCAAATACTAACCCATCGCGTTCAAATCGATTGGAGAAAAGATGCCAGTTCTTATCATTTTGTAATAATGCAGAAGTCCCCTCTCCTTCGTAAAAGGCTGTAGCAATAGAGTCGCTAAGTCGATGCCAGTCATCCTCTTCAAATTCTTTTACAACAATTCGATCAATTAATAAATGAGAGGGCTGAAACTTCTTCAAGTCTTTATCAGTTCGTTCTAATAAAGAATCAATTGTTTGTAGCGGCTCTTCTGGATGGGCTTCCAAATAAACACGAGAAAATCCTTTTTGCTGAAGCACACTTAATTCATCGCGCAAGGAACGTTTATTCTTAAAATAAAGAGGAGCAACAATGTAGAGTCGATCTCCGTTTTTGCATTTCTTAATGGTTGCAAGCACATCCTCAATATCATCTTTACGAACCTCCTTCCCTGAAATTGGAGAGATAGTATGACCCACACGTGCAAAAAGCAAACGGAGATAATCATAAATTTCTGTGAGACTTCCCACCGTGCTTCGGGGGGTTCGAGTGATCACTTTTTGTTCAATAGCAACGGCAGGACTTAACCCCTTTATGGTGTCTACATCAGGTTTGTCCATACGATTCAAAAACTGACGGGCGTATGAGTTGAGACTTTCAGCGTATCGACGTTGCCCTTCTGCATACAACGTATCAATTGCAAGTGATGATTTACCAGACCCGGATACACCCGTAATCACTACTAATTTGCGACGAGGTATTTCTACTGTCACATTTTTTAAGTTGTGCATGCGTGCACCCTTGATCAGAATGGGAGAAAGGTCCATACGGGGAGAGCAAAGGTACTGGCAATTAACATTTTTTTGGCGGGCCCAAGCTGGCAATTCCTGCCAAGAATCATTAGTTTCGAAAAAGTAAGTATATTTATCCTCCGCTTTTGCGGAAAAACCAAAAAAACGCCTATCGTTAGACTTCTACGCAAAACCGGTCGCTAAGTAAGCGGCCTTTATTGAGAACCAGCTGTTTCTAAACAGCGCAATGCGTAAAAGTTATGCAAGTACTCTCCAAGTTGACCGATCTTGAACTGATCCAGCTTTTCTGTGCTGGAAACCAACAGGCCATGGAATCCTTGGTGCTTCGTCATAAAGACAAGCTCTATACTTCAATTTACTTTTTGGTCAAGGACAAATACCTGGCAGAGGATATTTTCCAGGATGTGTTTATTAAAATAATAGATACGGTACGTGCAGGCCGGTATACCGAAGAGGGAAAATTTCTTCCCTGGGCAATGCGAATTGCACATAACTGCTGCGTAGACCATTTTCGTCGTGTTAAAAGAAGTCCGGTTATTCGAACTGCTGAAAACCAAGATGTTTTCGAAACGCTGAGTTTCACGGAAGAAAATGCAGAGACAAGAATCATTCGTCAACAAAGACAAGATCGTGTACAAGCACTTTTACAACAATTACCTGAGGACCAACGCGAGGTAATCATATTACGCCACTATGCCGATATGAGCTTTAAAGAGATTGCAGCAATGACAAATTGCAGTATCAATACAGCTTTAGGAAGAATGCGCTATGGGTTGATTAACCTGCGGAAGATGATGACGCAGCGTCAGATTTCGTTGTAACTCTATTTTTTCTGCTGCGTTGCAAAGGCATTAAGCCCACATTCCAACCAATCCAAGAATGCTGCAGGATCAGGGGTATAAAATTTAGGAAGACTCAGCAATTTTTCATCAGGAGTAAGCATCGCATATTGCGGCTGAGAAGTAGCTCCAAAATTTTGGATCTGAAAACTTGCCCATTTATCTCCAACTGTTTCGATTTGTTTACTGGAGCCATCCGGCAACTTTATAGTTTGTTGTTCGGCTAACGGAAGCTTGACTCGCTCATCCACGTATAGAGAGACCACCACAAAGGCATTTCGTAACAGGCTGTCAACACGAGGATCCGTCCACACTTTCTCTTCCATTCTTCTACAATTGACGCAGGCCCATCCTGTAAAATCTATTAATACGGGTTTACCAGCTGCGGCAGCCAGTTCCAGGGCTTTTTCGTATTCGTTATGCAAGGGTTTGAAAATCGAACGAGACATACTCTGATTTTCATATAAAGAGTAGGTCATGGGAGGCGGGAATCCGCTGATCAATTCAAGCTCAGCATATTTTGTTTTAGTAAGACCTGGAATCAAGTACAACGTGAAAGAGCCAAAAAGTAGCAAAAAGAAATACCGGAATAAACTACTAGAACCACCCACCCGATGCTGACCAATGCGCAAGAATCCTGCTAAATAAAGTGTAATAAATATTCCAATTATTACCCAGCTACCAATAAAGATTTCGCGTTTTAGAATACCCCATTGTTCTACTAAATCAGCATTGGATAAAAATTTAATTGCTAGTCCAAGTTCAATGAATCCCAAAACAATCTTTACATCAGTCATCCATCCTCCTGAACGTGGTAAAGACTGTAACCAATTTGGAAAAAGTGCAAATAGTCCAAAAGGTAAACCTAATGCCAGTCCAAAACCCGCAGCACCTACCGTCAGTGGCCAGGCACCTTGCTCTGCCACACCAACTAATAAAGTTCCAAGGATGGGACCCGTGCAAGAAAATGAGACAATAGCTAAAGTGGAAGCCATAAAAAAGATACCTCCGATATTACCCAACCCAGCACGTGAATCCATTCGATTAGCAAAACCAGCAGGAAGACCGATTTCAAACAAACCAAAGAAAGAAAGTGCAAACACAATAAATACTGCAAAAAATAAGAGGTTCAGCCAAACGTTGGTTGAGATATTGTTGAATACCTCTGGACTGATAGCTTTTCCAGCCACATGAAATGGCACAGTCAATAAAACATAGATGAGTAGAATAAAAGAACCATATAGTAAGGCATTGACAATTCCTTGTCTACGGTCGTTCGATTTTTTTGTAAAAAAAGTTACGGTAACCGGTACCATAGGGAAAACACAAGGAGTGAGTAATGCAATTAGCCCCCCTAATACGCCGAGCAGAAAGATACTCCATAAACTTTTTTGAGAGGTACCTTGATCACCACAAGGGGCTATGGGCGAGGCCAGTTGAATGCTGGAACGTCTGATATTCTCTTGTGCTTGCCCTCCTTCTAACGGAACAACAAAAACCGAAGGTGTGGCGGGATAAATTTCAGCATCACGACCATAGGTATATAGCAATGTACCCTGAATAGCGGCAGGCACAACTCCTTTGATCTCTATTAATGTGCTCCAAGTGATATTCCCCTGCTGCCACTCCACTTCTTGAGAAAGTAATTCGCTGTTGATGCGCTGTGCCCTTCCTTCATGATTCAAGGGCTCTACCAATTGAATAGAAGAGTCTCCAAATTGAATTTGTGCAGCCGGTTGATCAAAGATCAATTGCTGAGGAATATAAACTGTCCATCCACCATTGACTGAAGCACTAAAAACCAAACGGTATTGCTGCGCATTCACTTTTTCAGCTTGTACCTTCCAACTTGGACTATCTGCACTTACCTCTTGCCCAATAGCAACAGGCATAAACAAGTTTAAAAATAAAAAGCAAAAGAAGAAGTAGCGCAAAAGCATCGATTACTTTAAAGAGATGGAAAAAGGTATTTTTTTAGGAGGAAGACATTTTTCGTCATCACAGGTCTGGTACTCGACGGTTCCTGAAAGAGCGGTTTTAACCTTTGCCTTTAGCTCCACTGTTTGAACAAAAGTAACCTGGCCTGAATATTGATGAGCCGTTACACCGAGTGTTGCATCCTTATAACGTTCCATTTTACCCACTTCACGTATTTTACCTTTCAATTGAATAAGTGGATTTTGATTCCAAACAAACTCCGTAGGAATTGCAATAGCATCTGCAGGCTGTTGTTGGGAATAAAGGTGCCAACCCTGAATAATGGTTGCCTTCATTGCTACCTCGAAAGTTTTGTCGCCTGTTTTCTTGACACTAAAAGTCCAGCTCACGGGATTAGGCTGAGCAGTAGTTTGTAAGCCAAGCAAAAGACAAAATACAGGAAATAATAGTTTCATGTAATAGATTTTATTTGACCAATTCCCCAGCCATTAGTAATTGTTCGAAGATGGCTCTTCCATCTGTATTATTCAATGCTGCGGAACATGCACGCTCCGGATGCGGCATCATACCAAATACATTTCGGTTCTCATTACAAATACCTGCAATGTTCAAGGTAGAACCATTAGGATTAGCAGCGTCCGTAACAACTCCCTCCTCCGTACAATAAGTAAATATGATTTGACTGTTCTGCTGCAATTGATTCAGCAATTCAGGAGATCCGTGGTATCGACCCTCGCCGTGGGCAATTGGAATTTTATAAACCTGCCCAGCAGCATCTTTGATGAAAGTATTTTGACAAACAAACTGCTGATTGGAGTTTCGAAGCAGCGCTCCAGGCAATAAATGTGATTCACAAAGAATTTGAAAACCATTGCAGACCCCAAATACTTTTCCTCCCTGCTGTGCAAAAGCAACAACAGATTGCATCATGGGGCTGAACCGCGCAATAGCGCCACAGCGTAAGTAGTCGCCGTAGGAAAATCCACCTGGCAACACAATACAATCCGTTTTACTGAATGCGGATAAATCCCGATCCTTATGCCAGAGCATGATTACTTCTTGCCCTAAGTCCTCTTGAAGGGCATCACGCATATCCGCGTCACAATTAGAACCAGGAAACACAACCACTCCAAATTTCATACTGATAATAATTAAGGTGCAAAGATAACCTTTCCGCCTGAGCCGGAATATTGATTAAGTAATACAAATAAAAAGCTAATCCAGAAAAACAACAGTGGAAAAATCCTAAATGAGGTGTAGTAGTAGAAGGAGGCATGATAGACGGATAAAGGAATCAATAACACCATCCAGCCAGTAAAGGGGGTAGCAGAGAACAGCGGACTAAAAAAGCCGGTCAGCAGGAGTATGAAAATAACAGTCCAGCCTCTTCTGACCTGAATTAACATTTTGCGAACCTGATCCTGAATGTGATAGAAGCCAATCAAAAAGGGAATGATCAATATGAATAATAATCCACCGATCCATACGGCAGGCAAAGAGTTAGGAAAAGAAAAAGAAAGTGAAAACAAGGTAGATAGCTTACCAAGTTGATCCGTCCAAAATAATACAATGACCAAGAAATAAAATGGAGTTAGTAAGCCTAATAAAGCAATCAATATTTCTTGTAATCGGACTGGGCGTATAATAGCAACAGCAATCACAAACCAGATGGCCAATAACAAGGATGGCGGATATAAAAATACGCCCAAGCCAATAGCTAATCCCCGATTAAATAAAGGCTTACGAATATCGGATAGTGAATAGCTTTCGAATAAATGAGCCAGCAGGAATAAAACTAATAAATTGATCAAAAGTGGTGCACTCCACGTAGACCAGGCAGGCAGTAATGAAGAGCACAATAAATAAGCCATTCCAGGTAAATCCGTTGGCCGGCTTGTCATTCGGTGACGATTAAAAAAATAGTTGAGGTAAATAGCCTGCCCTACTAACATAATAAAAGTGAGAAAGGAAAAAAGTAAAGGAGCTGCTGGCGTTTGTGCAACAATCCATTCAGTGATTACCCGAAATAAAATTCCATCGTGTTGATCAAATAAAGGAAGCGAAGGCGATAGAAAAAGAGGCAGCTTTACCACTGCTGCAAAAACTAGCAATAGAATAGGTGTGTAAGGGCTTTTCTTGTAAAATAATGCAATCAAGAAGACAGGGTTTAATTGTATTCAACTTTGGCAAAGCAGATATAACCGCGGTAGACAGTAGGTATAATCATAATACGACTACTGACCTGTTTGCCTCTTGAAGGCATGAACTGGTGTCCATTGTCTAAATTTTTCAATGCAGGATTCCTAGTGGCCTGTCCATTTGACCGAACACTAATATCATTTAATAATTTATCCCTTCGTTCTTGCTGATTGTACAAAACATGTAATTCACCTCCTGTATTCATCAGCTGAAAAGAGAGCAGATCGTCTGTCTCGTCATCAAACTGCGTTTTATTGATCACATAACTCCATTCTAACTCACCAGAAGAACTGAAAGACTGGATTAACACATTATCGGCATGGTAACGAACGGCCTGCTGATTTCGTGGCATACTCCCCCACCACATGCGATTTGAGTAAGGAGATACATAGAAATTATTCATTCCCCACATTGGAGAGCCGTATAAGTAATCCCAACGATTCCAAGTATTAGCCCGAGACGTAGTATAATAAGACTCGCTACCAACAAGCACTCCGCCGTCACGACGGGTAATAAGGTGTCTTATAAAATAATCGTTAAATGCAGTTTTTGTAGTGGCATTACCCTTTGCCTCTTGTCGCACTTCGTCTGTAAAAGTATGGAGACGCTCTACCGCAGCTACTGATCGAGCCTTATCATAAACCAGAAAATAATACCCATCAATTCCCCCTCTTCTTTCACGACTATATAAAGAAGTGAGAATATAACGCTTATTGAAATTGTCTATTTTAAGTTGAAGATTGTCCAGCCAATTTCCTTCAATAGAAAGCGGATGTTCCATCAAGGTATCTACCCCAGCCTTCAAGAAAAGCAAGGAGGCCTTTGCAATATTATCATTAAAGGTTCTTTGAAAACGAGTTAGTACAAGCGAACCTTCATTATCCACTTCAATATCACCCAGCTGCTCATTACGATCCTCCATGGGAATAAATAACTGGTTCTTTCGTATCAAATCCATCTTTTCATTAAAAATCATTGCGGACATGCGATAAAGTCCCCTCTCCCTGGTATTAATCTTGATCACTGCAATTTTTCGCCTATCCTCGCTACCTGCAACAGCATACAGGCGGTTATCAGAAGCAAAACCTACATGCGTGGTATCCAATTCAATCAAATCGCCCACTCTTTTACCTAACCGGTCCAATTTGGCAGCAACACAATAAACAACATTGCGTCGCTCGAACTGATAAATCATCCAGACATGTTCAGGGTAGGCAAAAAAATCAACATTAATAGTTTTATCGGCATTAGGAAGATATCCCAGTTCCTCTTTGCCAGTTACCATCATCTCCTCATCCATTACCGTAATCCAGCTTCGGGAACGATTATTCTTAAAAACTAAAAAATTACCTCCCACTCTTCCGATGATTTCAAAGTTCAAGCGTCTATTATCATCTTTTTCGGGATCAGAATAAATAATCCGCTGCCCGAACGACTGTTCGTGGAATAGAGAAATTGCTAATATCGCCCCGAAGGCAAAGAATTTTGCTAGTTTTTTCATAGCTCTGTAAAGTTACCTCGAATTGATTAACATTTTTGCCTATACCTTTGTTGTGTGAAAGTTTCGACCAACAAGTTATCGGGCGCTGGCCTGCTTGTAGCACTAGGAATCATTTTTGGAGACATCGGCACCTCCCCCCTTTACGTTTTCAACGCAATTATTGACAATCGTATTATCACGGAAGAGTTAATTCTGGGCACACTTTCGTGCATAATTTGGACACTAACCCTTCAAACCACTTTTAAATACGTTTTGATGGTCCTCCGAGCGGATAACCGCGGAGAGGGGGGGACGTTCGCCCTTTATGCATTAGTAAGAAGAAGAAGAAAATGGCTAGTTTTTCCTGCCATGGTGGGGGGCGCCTCCCTGCTAGCAGATGGAATCATTACTCCTCCCATTTCCATCACCTCAGCAATAGAAGGATTAAAAGAACTTCCTTCGTTGGGCATCCAAGAAGGAAGTAATACCGTAGTAATTATTGTGATTTCCATTCTGGCTCTTTTCTTTTTCCTACAACAATTCGGCACCGCCTCCATTGGACAATTCTTTGGACCCGTTATGTTTATTTGGTTCACCATGCTACTTGTCCTGGGTATTACCCATGTTTTTGATGACCTGTCCATTTTTAGAGCCATCAGCCCACACTATGCTATAGAATTTTTAAGAACCTACCCAAACGGTTTCTGGTTGCTGGGTGCAGTTTTTCTATGTACAACTGGTGCCGAGGCCTTATATAGTGATTTGGGGCACTGCGGAAGAAGCAACATTCGCATTTCCTGGATCTATGTAAAGATCTGTTTGCTGATCAATTACTTTGGACAAGGTGCTTCCTTATTAGCCCAGCAATACAATTGGAACGGCAAACTTACCAATCTGGTAGATCTAAATTCTCCTATCACTAGTGCTATAAAAACACAGCTTCGTATCAATGCTTTCTACGATTTGATGCCACAATGGTTCATTATTCCTGGGGTCATCGTGGCAACATCAGCTGCCATTATCGCCAGTCAGGCCATGGTGTCTGGAGCCTTTACACTGATTAGTGAATCCATGCGTTTGAACTTATGGCCAAAACTAAAAATCCGTTACCCCTCCGAGGAGAAAGGGCAATTATTTATCCCTACCATTAATATTCTGATGTTCTTAGGTTGCATTGGAGTGGTTCTATACTTCCGTAAGTCCTCCAATATGGAGGCTGCTTATGGGCTTGCTATTATTGTTACGATGCTAAGTACTACCATTCTATTTGCCAACTACTTGGTATTACATCGAATCAAAGCCTCTTGGATCTATCTATTCCTAGTAGGATATTTAACAGTTGAGATATCCTATTTAATTGCATTGCTTGTAAAATTCATGCACGGTGGATATATCACCCTCCTGATTGGTATATTTATTTTTGCGGTGATGTATATCTGGTATAGAGCTAGAAAAATCAAAAATCGATATATTGAATTTGTAAGACTCGACCACTACTTAGATAAAATACAGGAGTTGAGTCGCGATGCAACCGTTCCAAAGTATGCAACGCACCTGGTATACATGACCAGTGCCAATAATCCTAAAGAGATTGAGCATAAGATTATCTACTCTATACTCAACCGAAAACCCAAAAGAGCGGATATTTACTGGTTTGTACATTTAGATACAGTGGATGACCCCTACGCATGTGAGTATAAAGTAACCCACATCATTCCTGATGACATTATTCGTGTTGATTTCAGACTCGGATTTAGAATGGAGCCTCGCGTTAACCTAATGTTTAAAAAAGTTGTGGAAGAACTGGTCGCCAATCAAGAAGTAACCATAACAAGTCGCTACGAGAGTTTGTCTCAAAGTAAAGTAGTAGGTGATTTTCAATTTATGGTGATGGAAAAGTACCTGAGTCAAGACAATGAACTACCTTTTTTCGAACGAGTAATCATGAAGTTTTACTTCTGGCTCAAAGACCATAGCTTATCGGAGGAAAAAGGATTTGGCTTGGATCAGGCCAACGTAACAGTTGAGAAGTTCCCCTTGATTGTGGCCCCCGTTACTAATCTTCGACTCAAACGAGTAGAAAAGTAATTTATGATACCCACATTTTTGTGGTACATCCTCGGAAGTATTCTTCTACTTTCTATTCTTGCCTATTTGCTACAAGAAAAATTTATTTTTCGTCCAGAAATATTAAAAGCAGACTTCGCGTTTAAATACGAAATTCCTTTCCGAGAATATTTTTTTGACAGTGCCCCTGGCGTCCGAATCAATGGACTTCACTTTTATCGAGATAATCCAAAAGGACTAATTCTATATTTTCATGGTAACACACGTAGTATTAAAGGATGGGCGCGTTATGCAAAAGATTTTTACCGGTATGACTATGATGTGGTGTTAGTTGACTACAGGGGTTTTGGAAAAAGTACGGGAAAACGAAATGAGAAAGAGATGCTCAAGGACATGCAGTACGTATATGATCAATTACGAGAAAAGTATCCTGAGGACCATTTAATTATATACGGAAGAAGTTTAGGCAGTGGATTTGCAACAAAAGTAGCGTCAGACAATAACCCTCGTTACCTCATTTTAGATGCCCCCTATTTCAATTTCAAAAAGGTGATTGAACGATTTTTACCATTCTTACCCGTTAGACTAGTTCTTCGATATCAGCTTCGGTCTGACAAATGGCTTCCCCAAGTTAAATGTCATACCTATATTATTCATGGCACAAGAGACAGGCTGATACCCATTCGACACAGCATAGCATTGCAAGCACAACATCCCCGCAAAACAACCTTAATACGAATAGAAGGAGGAGGACACAACAATCTGCCTTCATTTGATGAATACCACAACTTTATTCGAGATATATTAAAATACTAATGAAGCTTAATAACATATTCACTCATATTAACGGCTGGAGAAAACCAATTGGCTGGTTCCTGCTCCTCTATCTTTTACTTGGATGGATCTTTTATGCCAATCAAGACAGATTTATTTTTCGAGCCCGCGTGATTCAAACTAATGAACCACTTAAAATTAATTCCCCTCACCAAGAGTTAAGCATCCCGATCGACCAACAAGATACTTTACAGCTAGTCCTCTTTAAAACCACGCGAATACCAGCGCGCGGAGTAGTGCTCTATTTTCACGGTAACCGAGAAAATGTAGAATGGTATGCTCCACAAGCAGATTTGTTTACCCAGGAAGGATATGAAGTAATGATGATGGACTATCCAGGTTATGGGAAAAGCAGAGGCGAAAGATCGGAGTCTAAAATTTACCAATGGGCTACTTGGGTTTATCAGCTAGCGCGAAAAAAATATGAACCCAAACAAATTATTTTATACGGCAAGAGTTTAGGTACTGGAGTTGCTTCTTACCTGGCATCAAAAAAAGATTGTAACCAATTAATACTAGAAACGCCCTACTCAAATTTTCCAGCTGTATTTTCTCATTATATGCCCATTTATCCGTTCGAATCTCTATTACACTATCAATTTCCAACAGAACAGTATTTGCAACAAGTTGATGTACCCATTCGAATAGTACATGGTACCAGTGATTTTGTAATTTCACATCAGCAGGCCATACAATTGACCAAAAGAAAAAAAGGAATTGAGTTGCTTCTTATTGAGGATGGCTCGCACAACAACTTATTTAATTTTCAGCAAGCGAGAATTACGCTGAGAAAATGGCTATTGTGATGCTATTCTGCCAATAAAGAACCCGTAGCATCTACTCGCAAGCTATAAGTGGCCCCCACTTTTAAGGCTACATTTCGTTCGGTATGACTCACTGGAAAATCAAAGCAAACTGGATAAGCATATTCGGCCACGGCTTCCTGGATAATTTCATACGCTGTCTTACCAAAGGGGCGCTCGGTGTCCTTACATTCCGTAAAGCCCCCCACAATTAATCCAGCAAGCGACCGCAACTTTCCACTTCGTTTATACTGGTAGAGCATACGGTCTATATTATATAGCTGCTCACCAATATCCTCGATAAAAAGGATTTTGCCCTCCGTATCCAAATCGGAAGAGGTCCCTACCAAATGAGCCAATAGAGCCAAATTTCCACCCACCAGTGGTGCAGTAACAACTCCCAATCGATTAAATACATGTTCGGGTCCTGAGCAGGCTGAACTAATTCCTTCCAAAGCTTCCCGCAAGGAATGAATGTATTCGCTTTTCCATCCCTCCCCATTAAAGGCAGTAGCCATGGGTGCATGTAGTGTTACAATCTGATGATGACGATGAATATGTGCGTGAAGCACCGTAATATCACTATAACCAATAATCCATTTGGGAAACTGACTAAACTTCGTAAAATCAAGTTGCTCAATTATACGACCGGTTCCATAGCCACCCCTACCACATAGGATTGCCTTTACTGTCGGATCATCTAACATTCGTTGTAAATCAACTAAACGCTCCTGATCCGTTCCAGAAAAATAGGTTTGAGAGCTACCTCCAATGGTTGAACCCTGAATTACGCGATACCCCCATTGTGTTAATACAGCAACACAGGTTTGAACAGCGGGGGCAGGCAAATAACCAGCTGGACATACCAATCCGATCGTATCTCCAGATTTTAAATAAGTGGGTGTAAGCATGATAAAAGCACTGTAAAGGTAATGCCTGCATTGTATTTTGGGCAAGCGTCGGTTTCCGGTATTTTTGCACCGCATGTCTACTCCAAAACGATATCTGGTTACTTCTGCGTTACCCTATGCTAATGGGCTAAAACATATAGGACACCTGGCAGGCGCCTATATTCCTGCGGATATATACGTTCGTTATTTACGTGCACAAAAAAGAGATGTGGTATTTGTTTGTGGCAGTGACGAACATGGTACTGCTATTCCAATACAAGCAAAAAAAGAAGGATCGACCCCCCAGGCAATTATTGATAAATATCACCAGGCGCTCAAAGAGGACTTTGAAGCCCTATCGGTGAGCTTTGATATTTATCACCGTACCAGTGAGCCGCTGCATCACCAAACTGCTGCAGAATTTTTTACGCACTTACATGAAAAAGGGGCTCTTCTTACCCAGGAAAGCGAACAATATTATGACCAAGCGTCGAATACGTTTTTAGCCGATCGCTATATCAAAGGAATCTGTCCTCATTGCAAAAGTGATCGTGCGTTTGGGGATCAATGTGAGACCTGTGGTCGTACACTAAGCCCTGACGAATTAATTAATCCGGTCAGTACCATCAGCGGAGCAACACCACAAAAGAAAAAAACTACACACTGGTATCTGCCCCTGGACCAGCACGAGGCATTTTTACGGGAGTGGATTTTAGAACAACATGCTAAGGACTGGCGTCCAACAGTTGTAGGTCAATGTAAAAGTTGGATCGAAGGTGGTTTACAACCTCGTGCAGTTACCAGAGATTTAGACTGGGGCGTAAAACTACCTGCGTCAATACAGGGGGGAGACGGCAAAGTGCTATACGTTTGGTTTGATGCGCCTATTGGATATATCAGCGCTACTAAGCAATGGGCGCTTGATCATGGAAAAGACTGGACGCCTTACTGGCAGGATAAAGAAACCAAACTGGTGCATTTTATTGGAAAAGATAATATCGTCTTTCACTGTATCATTTTCCCAGTGATGCTAAAACTGCATGGCTATATATTACCAGAGCAAGTTCCTGCGAATGAGTTTTTAAACCTAGAGGGCGATAAAATGAGCACCAGCAGAAACTGGAAGCTCGACATGCGTGATTATATAAATGACTTTGTTAAAGCAGAGCAGGGAGGCGGGCAATGTGTAGATATGCTTCGCTATTATCTAACCCAAATAGCTCCCGAAACAAAAGACAGCGAATTCACCTGGAAAGGATTTCAAGATGCAGTCAATAGTGAATTAGTTGCCATTTTTGGCAACTTTGTAAACCGGACATGGGTACTCATGCATAAACTATGCCATGGGAAAGTACCACACTTGCATCCTGCATTGTTTGACGAAAATGAAAATAATCTCATACGAGATATTCAAGCTGCACCCGCACGTATCAGTGAATTGATTGAACAATATAAATTCAGGGAAGCATTATTCGAAGTGATGGACCTTGCCCGAAAAGGAAATCAGTACATGCAGAAGAAAGAGCCCTGGATGCTTGCCAAAAAAATAGATACTGACCCCAATGCGCAAAAACAGATTGACAATTGTCTGCATCTCTGTCTGCAATTGACCGCAAATCTTACTATACTGTTTAATCCTTTTTTACCTAACACCGCCCAAACGCTCTTACAGATGATGAAAGTGGTAGACCGGATGTTGGATTGGGAAAATGCAGGGAATTTAAAATTATTGAATGCTGGTTACCCGCTACGAGCGCCTCAATTACTTTTTAGAAAAATTGAAGATCAAGAGGTAATCACGCAAACTGAAAAACTTCAAAACGGAATGACAAATCCCACCTCCACTCCAGCCTCTCCAGCTATACCAGAAAAAAATGACGCAGTGACCAATAAACCGGTCATTCAATATGAAGATTTTGCAAAACTTGAGCTTCGATCAGGCATCATTCGCAAAGCTGAAAAAGTAGAAAAAGCAGACAAACTTTTAAAGTTGGAAGTTGAACTAGCTGGAGAAGTCCGCATAATCGTAAGTGGTATTGCCGAACACTATCAACCCGCAGATATAATTGAAAAACAGGTAACCGTAGTCTGTAATCTTGCCCCCCGAAAAATGCGGGGAATTGAGAGTAACGGAATGATATTAATGGCTACCGATAAGAACGGAAAACTACATTTTGTACATCCGGAGCATCCTATTGAACCGGGTTCCATCATTAGCTAGACAATAAAGTTTTTGGCGCTCACGAAATGAACTAACTTAGAAATAGTAAATTAGTTGCATAACTAACTATTTAGCTATGAAGAAGCGTTTTATTAAAAAAGTAGCTGTTTTAGGAAGTGGAGTGATGGGCTCCCGCATTGCTTGTCATTTTGCAGGCACTGGACACCAGGTTTTACTGTTAGACATCGTTCCAAAAGACCTGCCGGCAGATGCACCCGCTGCTGCAAAAAATAGAATTGTAAATGAATCCTTGAAAGCGGCACTTCAATCTTCCCCTGCCCCACTTTATGAAAAGCAGTTTGAGAAGAATATTCAAACAGGCAATTTTGAAGATAATCTTCAAGAAATTACCCAAGCAGACTGGGTTATTGAAGTAGTGGTAGAACAACTGGAAATTAAAAAACAGCTTTTTGAAAAAGTGGAACGATTCCGCAAACCAGGCACCTTGATCAGTTCAAATACATCTGGTATTCCCATTCACTCCATGACCGAAGGACGCAGCGAGGATTTCAAAAAACATTTCTTGGGTACACACTTTTTTAATCCTCCTCGCTATTTACAATTATTGGAGATTATTCCCACTCCCCTTACAGATCCAGCCATTGTTGATTTTCTCATGGCATACGGAGACAAGCAACTAGGAAAGACCACCGTTCTTTGTAAAGACACGCCGGCATTTATTGCTAACCGTATTGGCGTGTTCAGCATGATGGCCATCATGCACATCAAAGAAAAATTGAACTTGAGTATAGATGAAATTGATGCCTTAACTGGTCCCATCATTGGAAGACCAAAATCAGCAACCTTTCGAACCGCCGATGTGGTGGGGATTGATACACTAGTTAAAGTAGCGAATGGCGTAGCTGCAAATTGCCCCAACGACGAATCCAGTCATTTATTTAAAATACCGGCTTGGCTGGAAAAAATGGTGAGCAATAATTGGCTGGGCGACAAAACAGGGAAAGGCTTTTTTCAAAAAACTAAAACAAAAGAAGGGAAAAAGGAAATTCTTACCCTCGACTTGAATACGCTGGAATATAAGCCCCGACAAAAACCAAAGTTTCCATCACTTGATGCCGCAAAACCATTGGAAGATTTACACAGCCGGATAAAATTATTAAACCAGGCTACCGACAAAGCAGGTGAATTTTTTCAACAACTACATGCGCATTTGTTCTCCTATATTGCACTACGCATTCCAGAAATAAGCGATGAGATTTATCGTGTAGATGACGCGATGAAAGCCGGTTTTGGTTGGGAAATTGGAGCATTTGAAACCTGGGACTTATTGGGCATTGAAGCAATCATCCAAACCATAGAAAAGCATGATCTCCCTGTGGCCCCCTGGGTTAAAGAAATGGTGGCAGCCGGTAATAGTCAATTTTATAAAATTGATAATGGCCAACGTTATTGCTATGATCCCGCAAGTAAGAATTATAAACCATTACCCGGTGGTAGCGAATACTTACTTCTAAGCCACCGAAGTGATAAACTAGTTTGGAAAAATGCTAGCTGTAAGCTAGTTGACTTAGGAGACGAAGTTTTAGGACTTCAGTGGAATACAAAAATGGGAAGTATTGGCGGAGATGTATTAGCAGGCATACAAACAGCCATTGAAAAAGCAGAGGCCAATTACAAAGGGCTAGTAATTGCCAATGAAGGATCCAATTTTTCCGCAGGGGCCAACGTGGGAATGATATTTATGTTGGCGGTTGAACAGGAATTTGATGAGCTGAATATTGCCATTCGATACTTTCAACAAACGATGATGCGGGTACGTTACTCAAATGTTCCAGTGGTGGTAGCTCCACACGGATTAACCTTAGGAGGCGGATGTGAGTTAAACTTACATGCTGACCAATGTTTTCCAGCAGCAGAAACTTACACGGGACTTGTTGAATTAGGAGTTGGACTAATACCCGGTGGAGGGGGAACAAAAGAATTTGTTTTGCGCGCAGGCAAAGAAATGCATTCGGATGAACCTGAGCTGAATACATTAAAAAACAGATTCATGACCATTGCAACAGCTAAAGTGGGAACATCCGCACAGGAGGCATTTTCTCTTGGGATTTATAGAAAAGGAATTGATGAAATCGTGTTAAATCCAAACCGAAGAATTGCAAATGCCAAACAAGCGGTTTTACAATTACATCAAGCAGGCTATACAAGACCACTAGAAGAAACAGCTATTCCCGTGTTGGGTCGCGCAGGACTGGGGCCTTTGTTGGCAGGGATTCATGCAATGAAAACAGCTGGCTATGCAACCGAGCATGATGCACTTGTGGCTAGAAAATTAGCAACGGTCATGTGTGGAGGTGACTTGAGTGAACCCACTACAGTAGATGAACAATATCTACTTGACTTGGAACGAGAAGCATTTCTCTCATTATGTGGTGAAAAGAAAACACTAGAACGAATTCAAAGTGTATTGACTAGCGGCAGACCGATTCGAAATTAATGAAAGGAGGAAAGCGCTTGATAAATAGCTGGATAACGAAATTGAAACCCTGCGCCTCCTATTTTCTTTGCGCTGACAGTAGTGCTTTTTAGGACTTCCACACTCATTTCCCCCAGCATTAATTGAAGCAAGAACGACGGAACTCGAAAAAGGATAAAATAATTGCGGCGAATTGTTGCCAGTGTATGAATTAATTCTCGGTTGGATACAGGCTGAGGCGCAACTGCATTATAAACTCCCTTTAATGCTGTACTCTTAATTGCAAATTCAAAGAGCGAAATCAAATCTTCAATATGAATCCAGCTGATTTGCTGTTTTCCGCTGCCTAACACCGTGGCAATTCCCCATCGCAAGGGCTTCAAAAATTCACGCAATGCACCGCCAGCAGGAGTCAATACAATACCGATGCGAAGCGTGACCAGTCGTATACCTAGGTTCTCTACAGCAGCTGTACTCTCTTCCCAATCTTTGCAAGTGGAGCCCAAAAAATCATGATAAGCAGGGGCCACTTCTGTAAAGCCTGCTGGATAGGCTCCTGCGTCAGGACCGTACCAACCAATAGCAGAAGCATTCACTACTGTTTTGACATGATTTGGATATTGTTGAAGCGCATGCACAATACAGGAGCCAGCCATAACCCGACTATTCCTGATTTCGCGTTTACGGGCAGCACTCCAACGCTTATCAGCCACACCCGCACCAGCCAAATTAATAATATGATCAGCAGTAGCCAATACGGTAGCATCAATAATTTTTTTAACAGGGTCCCAAAAAGAAAAAGACAGATTGGATACTTGAGTAGAAACACCATGCCCCAAAGAAGCAGTCCTTGTCAACACCACAACACGGTATCCTTTTTCCAGCAAAAAATTGGTCAAGGACTTACCCACCAATCCTGTACCCCCAGTAATTAAAATTGTTTCCATGTTAGTGGACAAAGGTACAAGGGTTGAAGTTCCTGTATAAAAAAACCTCCCGGATAAATCCGGGAGGAACAACTAAAAACAGACCTATTTAAATCACTTCACAATTCCGTGCGAAGTGAGCCTCTTTAATCAGGTTTTTTTCCATTTAAGAAACTATTGAGTGTACTGATAGGGCCTTGCTTGGATGGATCATCTTTTACCTCATAGTTGCTATAAAAGTTTTCAATCTGTGTCTTCGAATTATACATTTCCATATTCTGACGAATGTAGGCAGGTATTGTTTCAAACTCATTGTTAGGATCTGCTGCATTCACATTAAATGAAAGATTACGAAGTTTCTGCAAACGCTCAGCTGCACGACGTTGCTGCACAATTGTCTCATCCACCTCAGGTAAATCAATAGACTCAGCAGGAACTGATCGATGTAATTCAAATAACAAAGGTGTTGCAGGAGCAGGGTCTTCATCTTTCTCCACTAATTTCATTTCAAACATTTCAGAAACCTCCTCTGCTGCTGGAGCGGCTGACATCGATTGAGTAGTGGGCGCTTCCTGCTCAAATTGAATTGATACTGGTTGAGAAACAGGCGTAACTATATCAACTGCTGGAGTAACTTGCTCTTGCGTAGATCCTTCTGCATAAATATTAGCAGGACGAGCCAAATAACCCCCAGAAACAATTGGCATGGCAGGAGTAGGTTCTGGCATAATAACAGCAGGCGCTAAAAAGCTGGCTTCTGTTTCTTTAATAGATACTACTTCTTCTAACTCGCTTGCCTGAATAGCCGGCTCCAACTCCTCAATTAATTTTGGCATCAAATCAGGAATTGGCATTTCTTCTACAGTAACAGTAGCAACAGGCTCTTCCTCCTTTACGGGAGGAGTACTATTTGTTGCGGATGGAGTTTCAATAGACGGAGTAGCCACTGCAGGCAAACTCTCCTTCTCCGGTTGACCTAGTACCATTACAATTTTTTCCTCCTCCTGTGCTTTGGCACGAACAGGGGAAGGTTTAGCAATACCATCCATATGCTCAAATCCAGTCGCAATCAAAGTAATCGCGAGCTTATCGCCCAGATTATCGTCATACCCCATTCCTAAAATAACATCTGTATTTTCTCCAGCCCTGGTCAATAATAACTGTTGAATGATTTCAACTTCATCCATGGTGTACTCGTGTTCGCCACGAGCTGAATTAATATTGATCAATATCCACTTAGCACCCAAAATATCATTGTCACTAAGTAAGGGTGAACTTAATGCCTCTTCCAATGCCAGCTGCGCGCGATTTTGGCCAGCCACCAATGCATGACCTAGGATAGCTCTTCCACCATTACGCATTACGGTACATACATCAGCAAAGTCCACGTTGATTTGACCAGTGCTATTAATAACATCCGTGATACAACGCGCTGCAGTAGCTAACACATTATCGGCCTTTTCAAAAGCTTCACGCATTTTGAGATTGCCGAACTGATGTCTTAATTTATCATTGCTAATAATCAGCAGCGTATCAACCTGTGAACGTAATTGTCGAATTCCTTCTTCTGCTTGTTGTAATCGCTTTTTTCCTTCGTAAGCAAACGGAGTGGTAACAATACCAACAGTAAGAATGCCCATTTCCTTACAAATTTTTGCAATGATGGGTGCTCCTCCAGTACCGGTACCACCACCCATACCAGCTGTAATAAATACCATTTTGGTATTTACCTCTAGAATACGACGGACTTCTTCCAGCGATTCTTCAGTAGCCTGTCTACCAATATCTGGATTAGCACCCGCACCGAGCCCTTGCGTCAAAAGGGGCCCAAGCTGAATACGGTTAGGAACGCCACTGATGGCCAGCGCCTGCGCATCTGTATTACAGATCACAAAATTGACACCATCGATGTGCTGATTAAACATGTAGTTGACGGCGTTGCTTCCACCACCGCCTACTCCGATCACTTTGATGATGGATGATTTTTCAGTAGGAAGATCAAATTGAATCATTGGAAGTTGGTTTTCGAATTGTTAGTGGGTTAGTTTAGTTCTTATTATTTTAGAGATGTCTATCTTCTTCCTCTTTGAAGAGATCAATAATGCGATCCTTGAACTTGCTCCAAAATCCAGTCAAGTTTCGGCGCTTCCGCATTTGATCCTCACTGATCGTAGTTGGCTCAGTTGCATCTACCACCTCACCTGTTGCTGTTTTACGTAATGTAGTTGGCACATCCACTTTGCGATATCCTTTATCAAACTCTTTGCGGTTATGCTCAAAATCGTCATACCCTTTTAAGATTAAACCGATACAGGTGGAGTAAGTTGGCTTGGATAGTTCCTCAATATGACCAGCTGCTAAATGCTCATTGGGAAACCCAATACGTGCATTTAATCCGGTTACATACTCTGTTAATTGAATGAGGTGTTTAAGCTGTGAACCTCCTCCGGTTAAAACAATTCCTCCGTTCAATGCTTTATTATCCAACCCAACCTGCTTCAAATGGTATGTAACAAAATCCATGATCTCACTCATTCTGGCCTGAATAATATTAGCCAGGTTCTTAACACTGATTTCTTTAGCAGGCATACCCCGTAATCCGGGTATGGTGATATAAGCATTGGATTTTGCTTCATTGGCTAAAGCGGATCCAAATTGAACTTTCATTTGCTCAGCCTGGGTACGCAACACGCCTAATCCCGATTTAATATCATTGGTAATATTCTCGCCTGCAAAAGGAATTACGGCAGTATGCTTTAATATACCCTCATTAAAAACAGCTAAGTCAGTAGTACCTCCCCCAATATCTACAATGGCTACTCCCGCCTCTAAATCTTCCTGTGCCATGACGGCAGCAGAAGAAGCAAGTGGTTGCAATACTAAATCCTTTGTATGCAAACCCGCTTTTTCGACACTGCGGTTAATATTGCGTATTGCATTTTTATCCCCAGTGATGATATGAAAATTCGCTCCAATTTTTACACCTCCATATCCTATGGGGTTGGCGATATTAGGAATATTGTCAACTGTAAATTCTTGGGGAATTACATCGATGATCTGATCACCAGCAGGGATATATGTTTTGTACTGATCATCAATCAGCTTATCAATCTCATGCTGACTCACTTCCTCATCAGTGCGATGACGAACCATATCACCACGGGTTTGCAAGCTTTTAATGTGATGTCCGGCAATACCGACATAAACCTCACCAATCTCAAGATTGGGGTTAGATGCAAAACAATTATCCAAGGCAGTGCGTATCGCCTTGATGGTCTCATCGATATTGAGCACTTGCCCATGTTTTACACCATTGGAGTTAGCCTTGCCAAATCCTAAAATCTCGAGCTTGCCAAACTCGTTTTTACGACCGGCAATCACAGCGATCTTGGTGGTACCGATGTCCAGACCGACAATGATGGGGTTTTCGTTGTTCATAGGGATGTTGTTTTTAGTTGTTTATTTTTTTAACGGGTTTTAGCGGTAAAGCCGCAGTATCAAGTGGTAAACTATTTTTCATTTCTGGAGTAACGGAAACCGTGTCATCAGCTAACAAGGGTTGTAATGGCTTAGGTAAATAGCGGACTACTGTATCCGACTCTTCTGAACGAGATTGGGCTAATAGTTGCTCTACACTTCGACGTAATCGAATAGAGTCAACGCGTGTAGATGCACTATAAGATGCCACTACTTGATTATCAAACCGAAGATCAATAACACGATATCGATCAAATCCAGTTTTTACTAAAACTTGCTTATAAAACAGCATTAACTTCTTTAGTTGTAACTGAAATTCTTCTCCATCCTGTAACCGGATTACATGATTACCGATCACAGGGATCATTTCCCAGCTGCCATCGGATACTCGATCAAATTGTGCTGCTTGCGCTGACCAGAAACTATCTTGTATAATCAGCTTTGCCATATCCCGAATTCGAAGACAGAACAAACTGTCCTGTACACGGCTATCGATTTGATCAGGTAAGCCCGTAAAGACAGGAACCTTCACCGTCCGATGTATCGCCAATGGCATTCGCTGTCCTAACTCATCTAGATATACGGATTGCCCCGTTAGCGTGAATAATCTGGCTACAGGAGTCTTTTCAGTTATGCCAACATGCAATACATCCTTATTATCAAAATATAGTTGAGCGACACGAATCCAAGGATGTTGCTTCAATCCTTCCTCTACTTTACGCAATTTGAAAACAGACAATAACTCTCCTTTTACTCCTTCAGTATGCTGACGAAGTAATCGTTCTACAGAATCTTCATTCAAAAATGAACCACCATATTGCCCTTTTATCTCGATGGTATAATCACGAAAACGTTCCTGATTTCTTCTTCCAATAGCTGCACCCAATAACAAGATCATACCGGTTCCGATTCCTGTCCAAAACAGAATAAATAAAATACGTTGTATGGTTTTCTTTAATTGCACGTTGTACTAAATAATTGATGTAGGGAGGGTAACAATTGATCAATGTCACCCGCACCAGCGGTTATATAAACTTTTTTTTGTTTTTTATGTTGAATCAAATCATTCTTAATCCAGGCTGCAAGCTCTTCTTTCTGAACAATCGTTACCGCTGCATTTTTTATATGTGCAGCAATTAATTCACTCTGTACACCCTCCAACGGAGTTTCCCGGGCTGGATAGATTGGAAGGAGGACCACTTCATCCGCAGCTTCCAAAGCAGCACCAAATTCTGCTGCCAAATCTCGAGTACGTGTATACAGATGAGGCTGGAAAAAGATAGTGCATGGTGTATCTCCATGCAGTGAACGTACTCCCTCCAATAACGCTTTCAATTCGGCAGGATGATGGGCGTAATCATCGATTAATACAAACTGCTCATTTTTCCAAATCAACTCAAAACGTCGCTGCACTCCCTTGAAATTTGAAATTGCTTCTTTAATTTTTTCTTGCTCAACTCCCAACAACCAGGCGACAGAAACTGCAGCAACCGTATTCTCAACATTATGCAACCCTCCCATATGTAATCGAAACCCAGTCAAGACGTCTTCTGCAACTGCAATATCAAATTGATAGGCCCCCTCCTGCACACGCAGCCCAATTGATCTGCAATCAGCTGATGTATCATGCAAGTGATAACTCAATAGTTGTGGAGCTCGTAACGCCTCTGTTCGTTTTAATCCTTTTTTATATAACAAAAGGCCTCCAGATGCAACCAAGGAACTAAAAGAAAGGAAAGCCTCTTCCATAGCTTCGGCTGTACCATAAATATCTAGGTGATCAGGGTCCATTGCCGTAATCAATGCAAGGTGGGGACGTAGTTTTAAAAAACTTCTATCATACTCGTCTGCTTCCACCACACAACAATTAGTTGTACTGCTCCAATAATTAGTACCATAATTACTGGCTATACCGCCCAAGAAAGCATTACATCCTATACCGCTGTAGCGAAGAATATGTGCCACAAGGGTACTGGTTGTTGTTTTGCCATGTGTACCTGCAATACAGATATTGAAAGAGCCCTCGGTAATTCGTTGAAGTAAATCACTTCGCTTGTAAACTGTGTATCCGTTATCTCGATACCAATTTAGTTCCAGATGATCCGTTGGAATGGCGGGTGTATATACAACGATGTCTGCACCACGAGACAAGTATTCCAAACTATCCTTGTAATGGATTTGCATTCCAGCTTCTTCTAATTGAGCCGTGAGCATAGTGCGCGTTTTATCATAGCCGGTAACCGCAACTCCCTGCTCCAGGAAAAAGCGGGCTAATGCACTCATCCCAATTCCTCCAATACCAATAAAGCACACCTCTTTGATACCGGCTGCACCTTTAAAAGGGACGGCCAATAAACTGGTATCAAGTAGCGGCTTTTTCATGCGTTTATCCATTTCAAAATTTCTGTAGCAACTCGTTGATCTGCATCTTTTATTCCAAGTGGTTTCAATTGTTCGTGCATATGCTGCAACTGAGCTGAATCCTTAATTAAGTCAAGCACAACTGGTATTAATTTTTGTTGTGCCTCAGAATCAGGTACCAATAAAGCAGCTTGTTGGTTAACCAATTGCTTTGCATTTGCAGTTTGATGATCTTCTGCAGCCAATGGAAAAGGAACAAAGACCACGGGTTTTGCAACAACAGCTAGCTCTGCAACAGTTAGTGCCCCTGCTCTGGCTACTACTAAATCAGCAGCGGCATATGCAAACTCCATTTGTTGGATAAAAGGTCCAACCCAAACTCCCTTATAGCGCTTCATCAATTGCAACAAACGTCCTTCCTCATTCTTTCCAGTTTGCCATATGACTTGAATTCCAGCCTCCACCAATTGACTAATTCCCGATTCAACTGCCTTATTGATTGAACGTGCACCTAAGCTTCCTCCCATAATCAACAAGGTTGTACTATGAGGATTCAATCCAAAATGTGAACGACCGGCTTCCGCAGTTACTGCAGCATGAACGATGGAAGTACGAACTGGATTACCGGTAAAACACAAATTGGCTGAAGGGAAAAATTTCTCTAAGCCTCTTACACCAGCAAAAACTTGGGTAGCTTTTTTTGCCAAAAGCTGATTAGATCGACCAGCATAAGAGTTAGCCTCATGTAAAAAATTAGGAATACCAAGGGCCTGCGCATAACGCACCACCGGAAAACTGGAGTACCCTCCTACTCCTAAAACAGCATGCGGACGAAATTGCTTAAACACTTGCCGGACTTGCCAAAAACTCTTTAATAATTTCCAAGGCAATCCAATATTTTTTATCAAAGAGCTTCTGTTAAAACCTGCTATATCTAATCCAACAATAGTATACCCTGCCTGAGGAACTTTTTCCATTTCCATTTTTCCTTTAGCCCCCACAAAGAGCAACTCGAGTGTTTCATCCGCACGATTTAGGGCACCAGCAATAGCCAATGCCGGGAAAATATGTCCCCCGGTTCCTCCTCCTGCTATGATCATTCTTCTACTCATTCCACAGCTATATTAGTTTGCTCCTCTTTGTTTTTTCCTTCTAACTGTTCCACATTTCGTGCTACACTTAATATGATGCCAATTGCCAAACAGGTAAAAATGAAACTACTACCCCCCATACTCACCAATGGAAGTGTTACACCAGTAACGGGGAAAAGATTGACCGTTACTGCCATATTAGCAAGCGCTTGAATAACCAATGTAAAACTTAAACCAAGTGCCAGAAAAGCGCCGAACGCAAAAGGACATCGCTTGAAAATGCGAATACAACGGTATAAAAACACTAAATAAATAAATACCATAAATGCCCCACCTACTAAACCATACTCTTCAATGATAATTGCATATATAAAGTCATTATAAGCTTGTGGCAAAAAATCTCTTGTGGTACTATTTCCAGGCCCTACCCCCAATAAGCCCCCCTTGGAAACTGCAATTTTTGCCTGATTGACCTGGTAAGCGTCTGTATTAATATCATCACTTCCATATATAAAACTCTCTACACGGTTAATCCAGGTATCCACTCTTCGGGTTAAAGCACCTTCCTCTTTTTTAACTGGTGTCACAATCTCCTCCGGCTCACTCTGCTGATGTTGATAGACAGCCGCTCCAATCAGCATCAGGATGGGTATCATTGCCAAACCGATGGTCAATAAAAGATGCTTTGTATTAGCTCTTCCAATGAATAATAGTAGCAAACAACTAGCACCTAACAATAAGGCCGTAGACAAATTAGCAGGTGCAATTAATAAACAGGTTACTGCAACGGGCCAAATAACCATGAGATAGCCTTGCCGAAAATCCTTGATCATTTCCTGTCGCTTACTCAACAGACGAGCCAGATACATAAAAAGTGCTAGTTTGGCAAAATCAGATGTTTGTACCGTCATATTGATCAACGGCAACCGAATCCACCGACTTCCCTCATTCATCTTCACGCCAAAAAATAAAGTATAGATTAAGAGGGGGATGGAAAGTAGAAATACAATTCGAGCTGCCTTGGAATAAAATGTATAATTGACCAGGTGCGCAAAATAAATAACAAGTAAACCGCCCAGAATAAAAGCAACTTGCTTGAACAGATACACCTCCGTATTCCCTTTGTAAAATTTATAGGCTAGTGATCCCGTTGCACTATAAACGGCCAAAAGAGAAACCAGCGTTAGTACAACAACCAGCGCCCAGATCACTTTATCTCCCCGCGTTTTTTGTAATAAACGGTCGGTTGTGAAACTGTTTCTTAATTCGCCAAATCGTATGTCTTTAGTCGTTTCCATTCTTATAAATCGCGTACAGCATTTTTAAATTGTTGACCACGATCCTCATAATTTTTGAACAAATCAAAACTGGCACACGCAGGACTCAACAAGACCGTATCTCCTTTTGTAGCCAACCGAAATGCCAGTTGTACTGCCTCTGTTGCATCCTGTGTGTTTACTACAGTAGGCACAATACCTTCAAATGCCTCATGAATCTTTTGGGTGTCCATACCCAGACAAATAATAGCTTTCACTTTTTCCTTTACCCCCTCCAGCAATAATGAATAATCATTTCCTTTATCAACTCCTCCTAAAATCAAAACCGTAGGGCGTGTCATACTCTCCAATGCATACCAAGTTGAATTGATATTAGTGGCTTTGCTATCATTGATAAATTCAACACCACGCACCGTTGCCACATACTCCATTCGATGCTCGAGTTGCTCAAAATTTTGAACGGCATCACGGATCTTGTCTTTCCGAATGGTTAATGTAGCGGCCGCTACACATGCTGCCATCGTGTTGTACTGATTATGCTTGCCCTTCAGTGCAAAATCAAAGACACTCATTGACATCACTTCATTACCTGTACGCACGTACATGTCTCCATCCTTAATAAACCCTCCGTTTGGTACTTCTCTTTTCATGCTAATGGGCAGTTGTGTTGATTGAATTGAAAAATTTTTAATATGCTGCTCGGTAACTGCATCATCTGCACAATAGATAAAATAATCCTCGGGCTTTTGATTGCTTGTTATCCGAAACTTGCTTTTTATATAATTGAGAAAAACATATTCGTAACGATCCAGGTGATCTTCCGTGATATTGGTCAGTATGGCAATGTTGGGTCTGAATGTTTGTACATCATCCAACTGAAAGCTACTTACCTCCAACACATAGAGCGGACGCGGGTCTACAGCAACTTGTCTGGCAAAAGAGTAACCAATGTTCCCAACCAATGCCACGTCAAGACCGCCATGCTTACACAATTGGTAGACCAATGAAGTAGTTGTCGTTTTTCCATTGCTACCGGTGATAGCCACAATGCGACTCTCCCCTTTATGCCGATAGGCAAGCTCCACTTCACTGATCACAGGAATTCCTTTTGCACGGATTGCTTTCATCACCGCTGCTTTCTCTGGTATACCAGGACTTTTAACTACTTCATCCGCAGTTAAAATTCTATCCAGCGTATGCGCTCCCTCTTCAAAAGGAATTTCCGCTTCCTTGAGTTCCTTACGATAGTTTTCCTTCAAAGAACTTCCGTCCGACAAAAACACGTCATATCCCTTTCTCTTTGCCAACAAGGCCGCACCGACCCCACTTTCTCCTCCACCTACTATGACCAGTTTCATCGCAACTTTAATGTTACTATACTCAATACCACTAGCAATACAGTGACAATCCAAAATCGAGTTACAATTTTCACTTCATGAAAACCCTGCACCTGATAATGGTGATGTAGCGGCGCTTTAAGAAAAATGCGTTTCCCTTCTCCGTATTTGCGTTTGGTATACTTGAAATAACCTACCTGCAGAATAACGCTCAATGACTCTACCAGAAATACGCCACAAAAAATTGGAATCAATAACTCCTTGTGAACAATAATTGATAGAGATGCAATGACTCCCCCCAGCATCAAGCTTCCCGTGTCGCCCATAAACAATTGTGCAGGAAATGAATTGTACCATAAAAACCCGACACAAGCCCCAATCATGGCAGCGATATAGACCGAAAGCTCACCAAGGTTCGGGATATACATGATGTTCAGGTAATCGGCAAATACCAGGTTGCCACTGGCATAAGCAAAGATTCCCAGCAAGACACCAATAAGCGCAGCAGTACCGGTTGCAAGACCATCTAATCCATCTGTTAGGTTGGCGCCATTGGAAACAGCAGTGATTATAAAAATTACAATCAAAATATAGAGTAACCAGGTATACGCTCTCCAGGAAGCAGGTAAGAGTTTAGCATAATTAAACTCATGATTCTTTACAAAAGGAATGGTAGTAATTGGAGTTTTTGTTTCAACATAATAATGTGTCTTTCCATTAAATGTCTTTGCAAATACAGTGGAATCCGCCGCTGGATTTTTACC
>Ga0315901_10000499_pt1 | contig 58602 bp, 57 predicted proteins | sample LakEriMetagenome_10_FD_203761 | JGI IMG/M metagenome (GOLD analysis project Ga0315901, IMG submission 203761) | Freshwater fungal communities from buoy surface, Lake Erie, Ohio, United States - Buoy 2 MA116 | ecosystem: Environmental > Aquatic > Freshwater > Lake | place: USA: Lake Erie, Ohio... | reverse complement strand
GTAAGGGTGGGCGCGAAAGCGCTCACCCTTACTTTTTCTCACATTTGATTATAAGATCCCGAAATGACAACTCACCGCTCACCAATTTTCGCACTCTCTGATTCATACGTTGAAAAGTCGGCTCGCTTGAGCCCTATGGCCTCAACGTATTTAGGAATCACCGATCTCAATGATCAACTTGATGACTTTTCGATCGCAGGTCGCGCGGTAGAGGCAGACCTTACGCGCGCCACATTGGCCGAGCTTGCAGCGCTAGAGCCAATTGATGAGATCGACCGTGTTGCAAAATCTGTAATGGAAGAGCGCCTTACTTCAAGCCTTCAGCTACATGACTCTTTTGAATCACATATCTCATTTAACGTACTTACATCCCCTCCTGCCGATATCCGCCAAATCTTTGAGATGATGCCAAAGGAGAGCGCTGCAGATTTCGATAACATCGCAAAGCGCCTACTTGCCGTAGATAAGGCGCACCTGAGTTGGGTATCAACGATTGATACCTTGGCAAAGAAGGGTAAGTCTGCTGCCCAACGCCAAATTGATGGAATTGCAAAGCAATTAGAGAGTTATGCCGATGGTGGATATGCCGCAATGGTAAAAACTTTTGATCCAGATGGAAAATATCCTGCAGTTCATGAAGCAGCGAAGTCTGCTGCAGCCTCATCGGCTGAGACTGCCAAATATCTTCGCGGTACGTATATGGCTCTTGCCACTCCTCATGATGCAGTCGGTGCCGAGCGTTATGCCGTCTGGGCCCGTTATTACACCGGTGCAGATCTTGATTTACGTGCAACTTATGAGTGGGGACTTCAAGACCTTGCACAGATTACTGAGCGCATGTGGAAAGTTGCCGCAAAGATCAAGCCCGATGCAAAGACTCTTCGAGAAGTGGCAGATTATCTAGATAACGCACCTGAATATAAAATCCATGGAAAAGAAGCCATTATCAAGAAATTACTTGACTTCACTCAGGCAGCAGTTGCCCAGCTAGATGGAACTCACTTCGATATCGATGAACGTATGAAATTCTGCGATGCACGAATTGCTCCAGAAGGAAGTGCCTCCGCCCCGTATTACATGTCTCCTAGCGAAGATATGTCACGCCCCGGAACCACATGGCTCCCACTTCTTGGAAAAGATGAAGTCAGTTGGTGGCACCTTGCATCAACCTGGTATCACGAAGCAGTTCCAGGACACCACTTACAGGTTGCAACATCTGTCCTTGAACGCGATCGCCTTTCACGTTTCCAACGTTTTGGTGCGTGGATAAGTGGATACGGTGAAGGCTGGGCGCTCTATGCAGAACGCTTTATGGATGATCTTGGAGCATTTGATGAGCCAGGAATCGAAATGGGATTCCTATCAGCGCAAGCGCTACGAGCAACACGTATCGTCATTGATATTGGAATGCATTTGGGATACACCGATGAAAACGGTCGTGTATGGGATGCAACTTCTGGTCGTGAAGCCCTTATGAATAGGGCGCTCCTTGATGAGCACCATGCCACGAGTGAAACCGATCGTTATCTTGGATGGCCAGGTCAGGCGATTTCCTACAAGGTCGGAGAGCGCGAATGGATTGCCGCTCGCGAAAATGCAAAGAAGCGTTTGGGTAGTGAATTCTCACTCAAGCAATTCCATGCATATGCACTTCGAATTGGGCCAATGGGTCTTGATACCTTCGCGCAAGAGATTGCAATCTGGGACGGTAAGTAATGAATAACATGGTGCGCAATAACTACCGAATGGGTGGTTATCTTCTTCTTGCACTAGGCCTGATCAATTGGCAGTACCAAAATAACGATGCAGGGGTGACAACACGTTCACTTCTGATTGTTCTGCCAGGGGTCGTGGTCATCGCCATGACTTTTATCAAGCCCCTTGATGCATTTATGGGTAGCAAAGTAGGAATGTCTCTGATTGCAGCGGTAGGTGCAATCCTTGTCGGGATCTCCTTCTTGAATTAAGCAGTGAACTTAACTCATAGTTCACCGCTCATTCACCATCGGGAGATACCTTAAGAGCCATGATGACCTCTACTCAGCCAGATCAAAACAAACCCAGCGTTCTCTTCGTCTGCGTTCATAACGCGGGTCGCTCGCAGATGGCGGCTGGATTCATGTCCCACCTTGGACAAGGGCGCGTAGAAGTTTTTTCTGCAGGTTCTGCCCCAAAGGATTCAATTAATCCGATAGCAGTTGAGGCGATGGCAGAAATTGGAATCGATATTTCAAACAATTCGCCCAAGGTATTAACCAACGATGCAGTGGAACAATCTGATGCGGTCATCACAATGGGCTGTGGTGATGTTTGCCCGTTCTATCCCGGAAAGCGTTATGAGGATTGGGTAGTCGATGATCCTGCAGGGCAGGGAATCGAAAGTGTTCGCGTCATTCGAGATGAAATCAAAGTCCGCGTTGAAACACTTCTTGCCGAGTTACTAGGCTGATCGGATGAAGGTACGGGCACACCTTGCAGAATTTTTGGGTACTGGGCTAATCACAGCAACTGTAGTTGGCTCTGGAATCATGGCACAGAACCTGACAGATGATGTTCTCGTGCAATTATTTATCAATACCTTTGCAACTGTTCTGATCTTAGCTCTTGCGATTTGGCTCCTGGCACCTGTGAGCGGTGCCTACTTCAACCCAGCTGTTGTATTCATCGCTTATCTTCGTAAGAAAGAATCTCTTCTCACAGTACTCACTTTTTCAGTAATACAAATAGCCGGGGCAGCAGGGGGAGCGATCCTTGCCCACGCACTCTTTAGCCGTGCCTTGATTGAACCTTCAACAAATCTACGCGATGGTGGCGCTCTCTTTATTAGTGAAATTGTTGCAACCGCTGGGCTAATTGCCACAATCTTTATTGCAAGCAATCAAGGGCGTGGCCAACACGCTTTCTGGTTGGTACCGATGTGGATTGGTGGTGCTTATTTATTTACATCATCAACTAGTTTTGCTAATCCAGCGATCACCCTTGGCCGTTCACTTACTGATAGCTTCTCGGGAATTGCAATAGCGTCCGTGCCTCTCTTTATTGCTGCACAGTTCATCGGAGCGCTTATTGGGCATCTGATTGCAAATATACTTGTGAAACCAGTCAAAGAGTAGATCTACTCACTTACTTCTAAATTCAATATCTTGTTTCTTCATCTCAGAGACAAGGATTCGAATCACATTTGGACCAATCCCATGCAACTCTTTCAGCGCACCCAACGAAGCTTTACGAAGATCTGAAATTGTGTAGTAACCCTCATCAATGAGAGCACGTCGCGCAGGTGCGCTAATTCCCATAGCAAGCCATTCCTGATCAACTTCCGAGTAAGGATCGTGCTCAACTTCTCCACGAGTTGCTGCGGATTTACTTGCACTTTTTCCTGCACGTCGTGCAGCAGCTGCAGCCATCGCCTCTGATTGTAATTTCTTCACTTTTGCTCTGGATGGTTTTGCCATAATTCTCACCTACTCACATTTGATATCGGTGAAGCCGGTAAAGCTGGTGCGGGAGGCGGGACTTGAACCCGCACGTCCGAAGACACAGGTTCCTAAGACCTGCGTGTCTGCCATTTCACCACTCCCGCAAAAGAGTGCCTATCTTGCTGTTACTGACACAGGATTGTTATTTAAATTCTGTGGCTATTGCCCTAGGTTACGGGTAAGTTCGGCAATGTTACAAACCGGGTTCCACACCAGGTTCCACACTAGGTTCAACAAAGATAGAAGTGCCGCACGCGAGATGATGGGAGAAGTTCATGTCAGTTACCCCTAGCCCAGCAGATAAATTCACCTTCGGACTCTGGACCGTTGGTTGGCAGGCGCGTGATCCATTCGGAGATCCAACCCGAGGACCTTTAGATCCGGTCCGTACCGTCAACGAATTAGCGGCCCGAGGCGCCTATGGCGTCACCTTCCATGATGATGATCTGATCCCTTTCGGTAGCAGCGATTCAGATCGTCAGGCTCACATTGATCGCTTTAAGAAGGCTCTTGCAGATACTGGAATGAAAGTTCCAATGGCTACAACAAATCTCTTTTCACACCCTGTATTTAAAGATGGCGCATTCACATCTAATGATCGTGATATTCGTCGTTACGCAATTCGTAAAGTGATGCGCAATATTGAACTTGCTGTAGAACTTGGAGCAGAGACATATGTATGTTGGGGCGGCCGTGAAGGTGCAGAATCAGATGGAGCTAAAGATGCATACGTTGCTCTCGATCGTTTCCGTGAAGCATTTAATGTGCTCGGTGAATTTGTTACTGATAACGGATACAAAATTAAGTTTGCGATCGAGCCAAAGCCAAATGAACCGCGTGGCGATATCTTCTTGCCAACAATTGGACACGCGCTCGCATTCATCAACTCATTAGATCGACCAGAGTTAGTTGGCCTCAACCCTGAGGTTGGTCATGAGCAGATGGCTGGACTTAACTTTGTACACGGAATTGCACAAGCCCTCTGGCATGGAAAGCTCTTCCATATCGATCTCAATGGACAACATGGTCCAAAGTACGACCAAGATCTTGTCTTCGGTCATGGCGATCTTAAGTCAGCATTCTTCCTTGTTGATTTACTTGAAAGCTATAAGTACACAGGGCCTAAACACTTTGATTACAAGCCATCACGCACCGAAAGCGATAAGGGTGTCTGGGAGTCAGCCACAGCAAATATGCGTACATATCTACTACTTAAAGAGCGTGCACTTGCATTCCGCAGTGACCCACGCGTAATTGCTGCAATGAAAGAATCAAACATCCCGGGATTAGCAGAGCCAACTCTTGCTCAAGGCGAAACATGGAAGTCTCTTACAGAGGCTGAGAACTTTGATCTTGATGCAGCTGGAGCACGCGGTTATCACTACGAAGCACTTGATCAATTAGCCCTTGAGCACCTCATGGGAGTTAAGGGCTAAACCAAGATCAACACTTAACGCTAGCGCGCGCCAGAACTGCGTTTGCGGGATACCGCATCCACTGTCGCCGCCAAGATCAAGACGCCACCGGTGACGAGGAAGTTAATTCCAGCCGGAAGTCCAATCAAGCCAAGTCCGTTGTCGATGATTGCAATAACTAACGCACCAACTGCGGCGTGAATCAATCGTCCACGACCACCGAAGAGGCTCACGCCACCGACTACCGCTGCTGCAACACCAGAGAGCACGATTGCTTTTCCAGCAGTTGCCTCGACTGCACCTACACGGCTGGCATTAAAGATTCCAGAAATTACAGCTAAGAACGAGCAGAGCATAAATGCAATGATTCGAATTTTAACAACCTTGATACCAGAGCGTCGCGCCGCTTCAGGATTTCCACCCACTGCATAAAGGTGACGACCAAAACGTGTGCGATCTAGAAGCAAGGTACCGAGAAAGAGAACGGTGAGTGCAATTGGTACAACAATTGGAACACCACTAATTTCCTTGATTGATTGACTTCGGTTTTGGTTAAGGAGTGCAACAAGCGAGGCTCCGATTACAGCAACAATGCCCAACTTTGTGTACATGAGAGAAATTGGACGATTTGCAAGACCATTACGGGCGCGAATGCCGCGATCATAGAAATTCAAGAGTGTCATCACTACGAGAGCGATGACAAGAAATGCCCATCCCATCCAACCAGGAAGGTTGTCATTCATAATGGCTCTAATTTCTGGGACTTCAATACGGTAGATACCACCATCACCAAGAAGAGCAAGTTGTAGCCCTTGGAAACCTAGGAATAACCCAAGTGTTACAACGAAGGATGGAACTCCAACTTTTGCGACGAAGAACCCGATAAAGGCACCGATTGCGATTCCACAGAGCAGGCCGGCAACGATGGAAATTCGCCAGTCAATCTCCCAACGATTTGTCATGATGATAAAGAGAGCCATGGCAACACCAGATGTGACACCAGCAGAGAGATCAATCTCGGCAAGAAGAATGACAAAGACTAAAGCCATCGCAAGCATCATGAGAGTTGCTGTTTGAGTCAAAAGATTTGCGAAGTTACCTTGGGTAAGAAAGAAAGGGTTGAGGGCTGCAAATAAGAATGTGAGTACAAAGAGTGAGAGCACTGAAGGCAGCGCGCCCATCTCTCCACCCTTAACTCGCGCCTTATACGCTGTGATTTGTTCGCGGACATTACCTTCGTGACCAGATCCGATTGTGACGCTCATGCCTGATCTCCCATCGTGCGACTTCCGGTGATGTATTGGACAACATCAAGATGATTGGTGTCTGTTGATTTAAGGTTTGCAACCATTTTGCCGAGATAGAGAACGGCAATGTCGTCTGCAACCTTGAAAACATCTTGGAGGTTGTGACTAATAATAATTACCGCAACGCCTGAATCAGCAAGGCGACGAACAAGATTGAGTACTTGTTCAGTCTGAGCAACACCAAGGGCCGCTGTTGGTTCATCAAGAATAACGAGTTTGGCGTTGCGTAGCACTGAGCGCGCAATTGCAACAGTTTGACGCTGCCCACCTGAAAGTGAGGCAACCTTTTGACGTACTGACTTCACTGTGCGAACAGAAAGTCCCGTTAATGTCTTTGACGCTTCAGCTTCCATCTGAGGCTCGTTAAGAGTTATTCCAGTCATGGCTTCGCGACCGAGGAACATGTTTTGAACTATGTCTAAATTTTCACAGAGCGCGAGGTCTTGGTAAACAACCTCAATTCCTAGCGCTGCAGCGGCACGCGCACTTGGCAGCGTTACCTCTTTACCTTCAAACTTAACAACACCAGAGTCATATTCTTGTACACCAGCTAGCCCTTTGATTAAAGTCGACTTACCAGCACCGTTATCACCAACAAGTGCGGTAACACGCCCTGCATAGATGGTGAGATCGATTCCTTTGAGAACATCAACCGGACCAAAACTTTTGGTAATCCCGATGAGTTCGACGATCGGTGTCTGCGATGTCATATCAACCCTTTCAAAAACTTAATCTAAATATGGCCATTTCTTTTTAAAAAGCCTCCGCGCCGGCACATCAAGTACCGGCGCGGAGGTCTTAACTTTTACTAACGTTATGCAGTTACGCCGTATTCTTCACATGCAGCCATTACAGCCTCTGTGCAAACTTCGTCGTAGCTAGCATCTCCTGCAGCAACAACATCCTTAACCGCGTCTGGTCCGACTGAGTTAGGTGTTACAGCGATGTAAGGAGTTCCATCAGCAAGAGCCTTGTCAGCTGTTGGTGTCTCGCCGTTAAGGAGAGCAATTGCCAAATCTGATGCAGCTGTTGCGATCAGTGTGTATGGCTTCCAAACAGTTGTTGTCTGCTTACCTAGAAGAACATTCTGGAGACCAGCTGGTGAAGCATCTTGTCCTGAAACAGGAACCTTCAAGCCAGCCTTATCTAGAATTGTGATGATGTTTGCAGCGTTGTTGTCGTTTGGTGCAAGAACTGCATCAACTTTTCCACCAACTGCTGTAAGTGCCTGCTCGAACAATGTTCCGGCCTTTGCGCCATCCCATGTTCCAGCCATGCTGAAGATTGGCTTTACGCCAGCTGGCTCAAGAACTGAAAGTGCTCCGTCATAGAACATCTTTGCATTTCCATCTGTTGGATCTCCCTGACCGTAGATAACACGGGCAGTCTTTGGATCCTTACCTGCTGCTGCTAGACCATCAAGAATTGCTTGGCCTTGTAGTGCTCCAACTGACTCGTTGTCGAATGACACGTAGTAGTCAGCACCTTCGATTGGGCGGTCGTAAGCGATAACAGGAATTCCTGCTTCCTTAGCCTTAGCCGCAACCTGAATACCAGCACCCTGGTAATCAACAAGGATCATTACACCGCAGCCCTTTGTGAGCATCTGGTCAGCAATTGTTGCGTACTTTGCTGTATCACCCTGTGCGTTCTGAATATCTGTTTCAAATCCTGCACCTGTAAGTGCTGAATCCATTGCTGGACGATCTCCGTTTTCCCAACGTGTAGATGACTCTGAGTCAGGAAGGATCATGCAAGCACGCTTTCCTGCTGAATCGTCACTGCTTGAGCAACCTGAGATCAATAGTGCTGCTGCTGCAACTGCAGCGGCAATAACTAGACGGCGCTTTGCCATATGTTCATACCTTTCGAAAGGTGTTCTCGCCCCTGGCCAAAACTATTTCGGCCAGACATGAGGGCGCGGACAGTGCTGAGGGTATTAGGAATTTCTCATAAGGTCACTACCCCGAAGGTTACAATCTGGTAAACGCATCAGATGGCCGTAAGCGGGTAACCTTGCGTAATGGCGCAACTATCTAGCTCAGAATCTCTTGAGGCGGCGATCCTTGCCGCGATCAAGCGGGCATTTGAGCAAGGCGAATTACTGGGAACGATACCAGTAGCCGTTTCCCTTGAGCGCCCCAAGAATCGCGACCATGGAGACTATGCGACGTCGATCGCCCTGCAGTTAGCAAAGGGTGCCGGCAAGAACCCGAGAGAGGTTGCGGAGATTCTTCGCTCTCACTTAGCGAGCCTGCCTGGAGTCAGTGCAGTAGATATTGCAGGACCAGGATTTATCAACATCACTTTGAATAGAAGTAGCCAAGCAGAATTGGTACGAACAATTTTATCTGCACCAACATCGTACGGATCTGGAAATGCGCTCGCAGGTGTCGCAATCAACCTTGAATTTATTAGCGCTAATCCAACAGGGCCGCTGCATTTGGGTCATACACGTTGGGCTGCAGTAGGCGATGCTCTCGGTCGCGTACTTTCTGCAGCAGGAGCAGATGTGACTCGAGAGTTTTATATCAACGATCGCGGAAATCAGATGGAACTCTTTGGCCAATCTGTTGAGGCCGCCGCCCTTGGCTTACCAATTCCAGAAGATGGTTATCAAGGTGCATACATTTCTGATTTAGCAGCAAAGGTTGTGAGTGACAATCCGAAAATCACAGAGCTAGAAGGCGATGTTCGTCGTGCCGCTTTCCGCGAAGCTGCCTACGCAATGCAGCTGGCTCAACAACAAGTAGTTCTAAAAACATTTAATACAGATTTTGATATCTGGTTCTCAGAACGTTCACTCCACGAGGCAGGTGCGGTTGAACACGCTGTAGAGAAACTACGTAAACAAGGACATGTCTTTGATTCTGAAGGCGCAATCTGGCTTCGTACAACTGATTTTGGTGACGATAAAGATCGTGTGATCACAAAGGCAAATGGTGATCTCACATACTTCGCATCCGATACTGCGTATTACATCAATAAGCGCGAGCGTGGATTTGAAATCTGCATATATATGCTCGGCGCTGACCATCACGGATACGTCAATCGACTCCGCGCCACTGCTGCCTGTGCTGGAGATAACCCCGATTACAACGTTGAAGTACTCATCGGCCAACTTGTAAAAATTATGGAGGGCGGCGAAGAGGTCAAACTCTCCAAGCGTGCGGGCACAATCATTACTCTGGAAGAGTTGGTAGAAAAAGTTGGCGTAGATGCTGCTCGCTACACATTGATTCGTTATCCAGTTGATACGCCGATGGTGATGGATATCGATATCTTGCGCAGAAACACTAATGAGAATCCTGTCTATTACGTGCAGTATGCCCATGCCCGTATCGCGGCAGTTCTTCGTAACGTCGAAGAGCTCGCTATTCCGATGGGTCTTGATCACTTTGATCCTGCCCAGCTCTCACACGATCGTGAAAATGAACTTCTTGGAACCCTCGCAGAGTTTCCCCGAGTGGTCGCAGCAGCTGCGCAGTTCCGTGAACCGCATAGAGTCGCTCGTTATCTCGAAGAGCTCGCTGGTGTTTACCACGGCTTTTATGCAGATTGCCGAGTGCTCCCTCTTGGTGATGAGGCGATCTCCCCATTGCACTCCGCGCGCGCTAATCTTTGCGCAGCGACGAAGCAGATTTTGAAAAACGGACTAGATCTTCTTGGCGTCAGCGCGCCAGAGAGGATGTGAACCACATGTGGTCATTTGGTGTTTCCTTTAGCAATCGTGGACTTGAAATTGGTGGAATAAGTTCTCGAACACTGGCCACTGAATTTGGAACACCCACATTTTTTATCGATGAAAATCACTTTCGTGCTCGTGCTCAGTTGTGGACTGATGCGCTCGAAGCCTCTTTCGGTGACTCGGCAGGAACTGTTTATTACGCTGCAAAAGCATTCATCTGCACTGATGTAGCGCGATGGATTAAAGAGGTAGGAATCGGAATTGATGTCTGCACAAGTGGAGAATTAGCAGTTGCCTTAGCAGGAGGAATTGACCCAAAGAAAATTGAATTGCATGGCAATAACAAATCGGTTTCAGAAATCAACCGTGCCGTAGAAGTTGGTGTGCGAATAATCGTAATTGATTCACTTTTTGAGATTGATCGAGTAAGTGCTGCTGCAGAGCGAAAAGGTATCCGCCAAGCCGTGATGCTCAGACTGACCCCTGGCGTTCAGGCACATACACATCAATCAATTTCGACCGCCCATGAAGATGTGAAATTTGGTTTCTCGATTGCAAGCGGTGCCGCCTGGAATGCAATTGCGAAGGTAATGTCCGATCACAATCTTGAACTCAGAGGTTTTCATTGTCACGTAGGCTCTCAAATATTTGGTACCGATTCTTTCGAACTTGCCGCTACCCGCATTATTGGATTAATGGCTAAGTTCAAAGGGGAATACGGGAGCGAGCTACCTGAACTTGATTTAGGTGGCGGATATGCAATCGCATATCTTCCTGGTGAAATTACTGTCGAGCCAGAAGATGTTCTGCCATCTCTGAGTGAAGTAGTGAAGAGAGAGTGTGCGGCAGCAGGACTTGCACTCCCACTTATTTCCATTGAGCCTGGACGAAATATTGTTGGCCCAACAACATTTACTTTGTACGAAGTTGGCACTGTAAAAGATGTAACGCTGGAAGATGGCGCAATCCGCAGATATATCTCTGTTGATGGCGGCATGAGCGAGAACATGCGCACCTCTTTATACGACGCCCAGTACTTCGCTGTATTGGCCGATCGTGAATCATCTGCGCCACTGACTCAATCGCGAGTAGTAGGAAAGCATTGCGAGACCGGAGATATCGTTATTCGCGAAATCAATCTTCCTTCAGATATCGAACCCGGTGACCTTCTCGCTACTCCTGCCACAGGGGCATATGGCAGAAGTATGGCGAGCAACTACAACCATGTGCCTAGACCGCCAGTTGTTGCGATTAAAGATGGGAAAGCCCGCGTAATAGTTCGCCGAGAAAATGAGGCAGATCTACTCGCACTCGATGTGAAAGAATAGGCAGATGAGATCCCCAGATCAGCCAGTTCGAATCGGCATGCTTGGTTGTGGCGTGGTCGGAAGTGAAGTGGCTCGCTTGATTTTGGCAGATACTGCTGAACTCTCTACTCGCGCTGGTGCAAAGATTGAACTCGCAAAAATTGCTGTCCGCGAGATTAAGCCGCGCAAAGGAATTCCCAACGAACTCTTCACTCTTGATGCTGATTCCATTGTTAACGATCCGCAGATTGATTTAATCATTGAAGTGATGGGTGGAATCGAACCAGCTCGCGCACTTATCTTGCAGGCGATTGGTAATCGTAAATCTATTGTGACTGCCAATAAGGCCTTACTAGCAAGCCATGGTGCAGATTTGTTTACCGCTGCCTACGCACAAGGTGAAGATATCTACTATGAAGCGGCAGTTGCTGGGGCGATCCCAATTATTCGCCCTATGCGAGATTCTTTGGCAGGTGATCATGTAGTTCGCTTGATGGGAATTGTGAATGGAACAACAAATTACATTTTGACAAAGATGCATGAGGATAACCGTGAGTTTGTTGATGTGTTAGCTGAGGCGCAGAAGCTTGGCTATGCCGAGGCTGATCCGACTGCAGATGTCGAGGGTTTTGATGCTGCTGCTAAGGCTGCGATTTTATCTGGCCTTGCTTTCCATACTCGCGTCACCGTTGAAGATGTATACCGCGAAGGCATTTCTCAGATTACGTTAGATGATGTCCAGATAGCCAAATCTATGGACCATGTGATCAAGTTGTTGGCAATCGCAGAGTTAACCCCGTCAGATGAGATTTCGGTTCGCGTCCATCCTGTTCTATTACACAAGAGCCATCCATTGGCATCTGTGCGCGATGCATTTAACGCAGTCTTCATTGAAGCAGAATCTGCAGGACCGCTCATGTTCTACGGTCGCGGTGCCGGCGGTGCTCCGACAGCATCTGCAATTCTCGGTGACGTTGTTGCAGTGTCACGACACATTGCACTGAACTCAATCGGCCAGCGCGAGACAGATTATGCAGATAGAGATATTGCACCAATTGAGACCACAAAGACTAAGTTCCTCATTCGTCTCGAAGTTGAGGATAAATCAGGTGTTTTAGCGACAATTGCGCAGACTTTCGCCGAGCAGGATGTCTCTATTCAAACTGTTGACCAAAATGGTCGTGATGATGATGCCGAACTCATTATCGTGACACACGGTGCAACTGAAGGTGAGTTAAAGGCGACCGTTGAAGCGCTCAAGAAGCTTTCGATCGTGACTGAAATTTCAAGCGTCATACGTGTGGAAGGCTCTACTTCGTTATGAGCATCTTCGGGTCAAAGAAAAATTCAGGTGCGCATCAGTGGCGTGGAGTGATTGAGGAATATCGTCACCGTCTTCCAGTGAGTGCGAATACCCCAATCGTCTCGTTACGTGAAGGTGGCACACCACTTATTTATGCTTGCAATCTCTCCGAGCTCCTTGGAAATAATGTGTGGATTAAGTACGAAGGTCTTAACCCAACAGGATCATTTAAAGATCGCGGTATGACTATGGCGATTTCAAAGGCTGCAGAAGATGGAGCCAAGGCAGTTATCTGTGCTTCGACTGGAAATACATCTGCATCTGCTGCAGCGTATGCAGTGAAGGCTGGAATGACTCCTGCAGTACTTATACCTAAAGGTAAAATTGCAATGGGCAAGTTAGCCCAAGCGGTGATTCATAACTCAACAATCTTGCAGGTAAATGGCAATTTCGATGACTGTCTTACCTTGGCGCGCGAACTTTCTGAGAATTATCCAGTCGCGCTCGTAAACTCAGTAAATCCATATCGTATTGAGGGACAGAAGACTGCTGCATTTGAAGTTGTAGATATGCTCAAAGATGCTCCTGACATTCACGCTCTTCCAGTAGGTAATGCTGGAAATATCACTGCATACTGGAAGGGATATAAGGAGTATCGCGCAGATCGCCTCTCTACCAAACTTCCTCAAATGTACGGATTCCAAGCAGCAGGTGCTGCGCCAATTGTTAAAGGAAAGATTGTAAAAAATCCTGACACAATTGCCACAGCAATTCGAATTGGTAATCCAGCTTCGTGGGAGCAGGCAGTTGAGGCGCGCAATACATCTGGTGGAGTAATTGACTCTGTAACCGATAAAGAAATCCTTGCCGCATACCGCCTCATCGCCGCCCAAGAAGGAATCTTCGTTGAACCTTCATCGGCTGCTGGCCTAGCTGGCCTGATCAAATATAAGAAGGCTGGAAAACTTCCTTCAGGAAAGACAATTGTTATTACAGTTACTGGCCATGGGCTCAAAGACATTCCATATGCCCTTGAATCTGCAAAGAAGCCAATCGTTGTTCCGGTTAATGTCAAAGCCGCTGCAAAAGCGTTGGGACTTAAGTAAATGGCTAAGCCAACATTTAAAGCCAACCCAATGCAGGTTCAGGTTCCGGCAACAAGTGCAAATCTTGGTCCAGGTTTTGATTGTTTCGGATTAGCGCTGGATCTGCATGATCGCTATGTCGCGCAGATTCTTGACGAACCAGGTTTAGATCTAGATGTTGCTGGTGAGGGTGCTGGCACCCTTCCACTCAATGAGAAAAACCTTCTGATCAAAGCAATGAATAAAGGTTTTGAATTTCTAGGTGGTAAGCCAAAAGGAATCGCCGTTCGCGCACTCAATGTAATTCCGCACGGTCGAGGATTGGGCTCATCGGCTAGTGCAATAGTTGGCGGACTTGTTCTCGCCCGATCTCTTGTCTTAACGGGCAGCGACAAGATGAGTGATCAAGCGTTATTAGATTTAGCAACAGCAATGGAAGGACATCCAGATAATGTTGCCGCAGCGCTCTATGGTGGCGCGACGATCGCGTGGCAGGAAGACCATCATGGAAAGTTAGTCTCTCAAGCGCTACCACTAGCCGTTGATACACGAATTCGTGCGATTGCATTTATTCCAAAACAAGAATTTTCTACAAGCAAGGCTCGCAAACTTCTTCCTGAAAGCGTTCCTCACGTCGATGCTGCTGCAAACTCTGCTCGAAGCGCCCTGTTATCGCATGCACTCACGCATCGCCCAGATTTACTCTTTAGAGCAACGGAAGATTTTCTCCATCAGGAATATCGCAGTACGGGAATGCCAGCATCGCTCAAATTAATGAATACCCTGCGTAAGGCTGGTGTTGCTGCATGTATTTCGGGTGCAGGACCAACTGTTCTTGTTCTTCACACCAGCGATCAATCCGAGCTCGAAGAGTTGATGAGGGCTGCCGGCGATGGATTTGAGGCAAAATCCCTCGATATTGCAGTTCGTGGCGCAACCCTGTTATAATTTGGCCATCACCTTATAGCCCGCAAGTCAGGGCCAGAAGTTAAGTTGATAAATAAAAAATCCCTTGGGTTTGATTCACATATTTTTGCGGCAAACCCCAAACTGAAAAGATACAGATGACTGAAAAAGAACCTGTCCGTTCCAGCAGCCCTGAGCTCACGGCGATGACCCTTCCAAAATTAAAGGAAGTGGCCTCACAACTTGGTATTGAAGGCGCAGCGAAGATGAAGAAGGACCAACTCGCTGGCGCTATTGCAGATCTACAAGCGAAGAACCGCGAAGAGGCAAAGGCTGAACGCGAAGCACGCCGCGAAGCACGCAATGCAAAACGTAACGCTGGCCGTGAAGCAAAAGATAATTCTGATGGCGATGACGAGAGCGAAGGCGATTCTGCTGATAATTCACAGGAGAGCGGTGACCGTGGTGATCGCAATGATCGCAACCGTGGCCGTGATCGTAACCGTGGCCGTGATCGCAACCGTGATCGTAACGACCGAAATCGCGATAGAGGTCCTCGCGAAGAGCGCGAACCAGTCATTGGTGAAGATGATGTTCTAGTACCTGTCGGCGGACTCGTCGACATCATGGATAACTATTCATTTATTCGCACAGGTGGATACCTGCCTGGACCAAACGATGTCTATGTATCCCAGAGCCAAGTCCGTAAATACGGCCTTCGCAAAGGTGATGTTGTTACCGGTCAAGTTCGTCAATTGCGTGAAGGAGAACAGCGTCAGAAGTACAACCCGCTGATCACTCTCGAGACAATCAATGGCGTAACTCCTGAAGAGGCACGCGGACGTGTTGAATTTGGAAAGCTCGTCCCTCTCTATCCGCAAGAGCGTCTTCGCCTTGAAACCGAACCAAATATTCTTACAACGCGCGTCATCGATCTCATTGCACCGATCGGTAAAGGTCAGCGTGGTCTTATCGTTTCACCTCCTAAGGCTGGTAAAACGATGGTCTTGCAGTCGATTGCAAATGCGATCACAACAAACAATCCTGAGTGTCACTTAATGGTTGTACTCGTTGATGAGCGCCCAGAAGAAGTTACTGATATGCAGCGAAGCGTGAAAGGTGAAGTAATTGCTTCAACCTTTGATCGCCCAGCTGATGATCACACCACAATCGCAGAGCTAGCCATCGAGCGCGCAAAGCGTCTTGTTGAACTTGGTCACGATGTTGTTGTACTTCTTGATTCGATTACTCGACTTGGACGTGCCTACAACATTGCAGCACCAGCCTCAGGGCGAATTCTCTCTGGTGGTGTTGATTCTGCAGCCCTCTATCCACCAAAGAAGTTCTTCGGCGCTGCTCGTAATATTGAAGATGGTGGCTCGCTCACTATCTTGGCAACCGCGCTCGTTGATACTGGCTCACGCATGGACGAAGTAATCTTCGAAGAGTTTAAGGGCACTGGAAATATGGAGCTCATTCTCGATCGACGCATGGCCGATAAGCGCATCTTCCCAGCGGTAAACGTTGTGGCTTCAGGAACCCGTAAAGAAGAAATTCTTATGGGAACCGAAGAGCTCAATATCGTCTGGAAACTTCGCCGAGTTCTTCATGCTCTTGAACCACAAGCCGCACTTGAACTTCTCCTTGAGAAGATGAAGGGCACTAAATCAAACGTTGAGTTCTTGATGCAGATCCAGAAAACGACATCAGGGCCAGACGACTCTAAGTAATCGTCTCTAGTCGTTAATCTTGTGGAACGAATACTTCTCTAATCACGCGATTGACGAGAGAGATATAGGCATCGTTATCAACTGGCGTTTCACTCAAGTCGTCAACAATTTTACCTAGCGTCCATGCCTGCATCAATACAGCGAGGGCGTGTGGCTCAATCTCTTGGTTACAGAGTCCACGTGATTGAGCACCAGAAATCAAATCTGCAAGTACATCAGTCAAGCGCTGTTGTTCGTGGCGTAACAGATCTGACATGCGAGGGCTTGTAATCGCTCTACCAATTGTTAGCGCTCTTTCTTGGCGTGCACGTTGCATACCTTCACCTTGGGTTACTGCCGAAATTTTCGCTAGTCCGACATACAAACCTTCTGCTGTTGTTGCGGATTCGATGAGTGATCGAAGCGATGCGATGTTTGTATCTACATAACTTGCAAAGCGCGAAATCATTGCAGCCTCAAGAAGATGATAAATATCTTCGAAGTGATGGTAGAGAGAACCTTTAGAAATACTGGATCGATCTAAGACCATCTCAACGGTAATTTCATCAAAGCGATACTTATCTAAAAGATCAGCAGCACATTCAATGAGTGCGGTCTTTGTCGGATGCGTCGTCTTCGGCATGGCAATATTCTGGCAAGCCATTCGCGATTTTGCCTAATCGGCTCACACCAAATGAAGCATGAACTTCGCCACTGAGTTGTGAAGATTTCTCACAGAGAACCCACAAAGTTATTAAAATAATTTTTTACATGTGAGTGAAAGTCATCGACGGGAGTGGCCGGCGACCCGCGACTTTTGAGACCAACTGATTCGACTCAGATCGGGGGTGGAAAGCCCGATTCTCGCGTGAAAATGAGAGCGATTTCTCAGGTGCAGGGGAGAGCGGATACTCTTTCCCCCTATCAGTCGAACACTTGGTTCACTTACCTCACGAGGGTAAGACCCAAGTCGAAGAAGAGGAAAAATAATGAAGCCAGAGATTCATCCAGAATATAAAGAGACCCAAGTGACCTGCGGTTGCGGTGAAAAGTTTGTTACCCGCTCAACAGTTGCCAGCGGTTCAATCTATGTCGAAGTATGTTCAGTCTGTCACCCGTTCTACACAGGTAAGCAGCGCATCCTTGATACTGGTGGACGTGTGGCTAAGTTCGAAGAGCGCTTCGGAAAAAAGTCAGCTAACTAGCTTTTTTAAGAGACCGCCTCGCTCGCCTTCATGGCTAGCGGTGCGGTCTTTTTATTTCTTGCACCAGAATCAATAAATTAGTACAGAAGCTAGAGAAGGGAGTCAGAGATGAGTAATGATCGCTTTGCATCAGCACACGAAATGGTTCGTGAATATCAAGAACTCGAAAAACTCATGGCCGACCCTTCAATCCATGAGGATCAAGGCAAGGCGCGCCAACTTGGCCGTCGCTATGCTCAGTTGGGTCCAGTGGTCGCGGGATTTAACCAATGGAAATCTGCCGCCGATGATCTTGAGGCTGCTAAAGAGATGGCCTTAGATGATCCTGATTTTGCATCTGAGATCCCAGCTCTTGAAGAAACTGTCGAACGCACAGCAACTCGACTTGAAGAACTCTTATTGCCTCGAGATCCTAATGATGATCGTGATGTGATTATTGAAGTAAAGGCTGGTGCTGGCGGAGATGAATCAGCGCTCTTTGCTGGTGACTTAGTTCGGATGTATCAAAGGTATGCAGAAAAGCGTGGCTGGAAAATCGAGATCATCGATATGACTGAATCTGATCTTGGTGGGTATAAAGATATTTCTATGGCTGTTAAATCAAAGGGTAGCGCTGAGCCAGGAACTACACCGTATGCGCGTTTGAAATTTGAGGGTGGAGTGCACCGTGTTCAACGGGTTCCAGAAACTGAGAGCCAAGGAAGAATTCACACCTCTGCCGCTGGAGTTCTCGTCTTGCCTGAAGCAGAAGAAGTTGATGTTGAATTAAATATGAACGATGTTCGAGTTGATGTATATCGCTCTTCTGGCCCTGGTGGTCAATCAGTGAACACGACCGACTCTGCGGTTCGCCTCACCCATGTCCCTACAGGGATTGTTGTTTCTTGTCAGAATGAAAAATCACAACTCCAGAATAAAGAGTCAGCGCTGCGTATTTTAAGAGCACGCCTATTGGCCGATGCTCAGGAAAAGGCGGAGGCTGCTGCGATGGCTGAGCGAAAGAGCCAGGTTCGAACAGTTGATCGTTCCGAGAGAATTCGTACCTATAACTATCCGGAAAATCGCCTCAGTGATCACCGCGTGAATTACAAGTCAAATAACTTAGATGCTGTACTCAACGGAGAGCTCGATGATGTTGTCCAAGCACTGCTCGATGCAGATAAGGCTGCAAAGTTAGCCTCAACTGATTAAGAGCACGATGATGGACTTTAAAGAATTCTTAGGCCAGGGCAAAGAACAATTACGTGCAGCTGGAATTGAAGCAACAGATGCCGAGCATTTGATGGCATACGCTCTTGGAATCTCACGAATGGATTTACATAATCCAGTGATTCTCGAAGATCGCCTCGCTAACTTCGGTGACTTAACAATCCTAGAAGAAACTTTCTGGAAACTTCTAGATGCCAGAGCTTCACACCAACCACTTCAGTACCTCACAGGTGTTTCATATTTTCGCCATCTAGAGATACAGGTCGGACCAGGAGTATTAGTCCCTCGTCCTGAATCAGAGTTACTTGTTCAAGCTGTTTTAGATCACATTAAAGGCGCTACAGAAACGGTAAGTGTTGTTGACCTTGGCTCAGGCTCTGGCGCACTCGCTCTAGCGATTTCAACTGAAAATGAGAAGACTCGAGTGATTGCAGTCGAGAAAGATCCAGCAGCCATTGAGTGGTTAAAGAAAAATGTCGCGCGGATCAATGAGCAGGTGCGTATAGTCGAGAGCGATGTTGTCGATGCACTTGAGGACGTGAAATGCGATGTCGTCATCGCAAATCCTCCCTATGTTCCAGATAGCCAAGAACTTCCGCGAGATGTTGCTGACCACGAACCTGCAGTTGCCCTCTTTGGTGGGCCAACAGGTCTAGATATTCCTGGACGATTCATTGATACAGCATCACGTCTTCTAAAAGAAGGTGGATTCTTCGCCATTGAGCATACGGAAGATCAAGGCGATGCGATTGCATCTTTACTGAGTGCGAATTTTATTAATATCATGGCGCATCGAGATCTCACCCAACGGCCTCGTTACACCACTGCGATTCGAAGCAAGGAGTAAAAGTGGCCACACAAGTAATTTATGATGAAACAAATCCAAGTGAACATGTGGCACTCGCCGCGAAATCCTTGCGAGATGGATACGTCATCGTTGCTCCTCATGAAAATGGCTATATCTTTCTGGCAGATGCATTTAGTCCAGATTCTGTCCGTGCCATGCATGTGTTGCGTGGGGATGATCTTGGTGTGGCTTGCCAAGTTCTTGTTGCAGATCAATCAGCGATAGAAGGGTTATCTCGCGAAGTAACCGAGGATATCCGCGCACTCGCACAATCTTTTTGGCCAGGCTCTCTTTCACTTTCTTTGCGTCCACAGTTAGGTCTTACTTGGGACTTAGGTGATGGAGGAGATCTAGATTGGTTTAACGTACGTGTTCCGCAACATCTTTTTTTACAGAAACTTCTGAAAGAAACTGGCCCACTTGCAGTGGCGAGTGCAGCCCTTGCTGGCCATCCACCATTGATGGATGCTGATGGAATTAGTCTCCAAGGGCATGAAATTGCTTTACTTGTATCAGTAGGGGTTATTGAACCCATGGCTGCGTCAACGGTGATTGAGATTGATAAGTCACAAGCCCGCTTAGTGCGAGAGGGCGCTATCTCGAAGAGTGATATCGAGAAAGTCATTACGACACCTTTAATCACTTCAGGCTAGGCTTGGAGACATGAGCGAAACTTTCTATGGCCCAGATTTTGAACTGCTGGCTAAGCAAGATCCTGCAATCTCAGCAGTTTTATTATCAGAGCTTGAGCGCCAACAGAAAAATCTTCAACTTATCGCCTCTGAGAATTTCACCTCACGTGCAGTATTAGCAACGCTCGGTTCCACCCTTTCAAATAAGTATGCTGAGGGTTATCCAGGCAAGCGTTACTACGGTGGCTGCGAAGAAGTAGATATCGCTGAAAACATTGCAATAGATCGCGCAAAGTCACTCTTTGGCGCAGAGCATGCAAATGTGCAGCCACACTCTGGAGCGAGTGCAAATGTCGCGGTGTACCAAGCATTTACCAAACCAGGAGATACCGTTTTGGCGATGTCACTCCCTCACGGTGGCCACCTCACACATGGATCAAAAGTTAACTTCTCCGGTAAGTGGTTTAACGTCGTCTCCTACGGCGTTCGCCAAGATAATGAACTTATCGATTACGACGAGCTACGTGATAGCGCTATTGCTCATAAGCCAAAGATGATCTGTTCTGGTGCGACTGCATATCCATCTCTGATTGATTTTGAGAAAGTTCGCCAAATCTGCGATGAAGTTGGCGCGATTATGTGGGTAGATGCTGCTCACTTCATCGGTCTAGTCGCAGGTAAAGCGATTCCATCACCAGTGCCGTATGCAGATGTTGTTTCATTTACAACACATAAAGTTTTGCGCGGACCACGTGGCGGAATGATTTTAAGTAAGGCAGAACATGCCGCAGCACTTGATAAGGCCGTCTTCCCAGGTATGCAAGGCGGACCGATCATGTCTGCAGTTGCTGGAAAGGCTGTCGCACTCGCCGAATGTGCAACAGCTGCCTACCAAAAGTATGCAAAAGATGTGATCGTCAACGCCCAAGCACTCGCAGCAGCTCTTGAAGGCGAAGGTATGCGCGCGGTTTCAGGTGGAACACAGACCCACCTTGCACTTATTGATATTCAATCAACTGGTGTAAATGGCAAAGTTGCTGATGAGCGCTGTGGTGCTGCAGGAATAGTCCTTAATAAAAATTCCATTCCATTTGACCCAGAAGCTCCTTCAGTAACGAGCGGTATTCGCGTTGGAACGCCTGCGACCACCACTCAAGGTATGGGTGTTGATCAGATGAAGATCATCGCTTCCCTTATTGCTCGGGCGATAAAGACCGATGATTCGACAGCGCATGCAGCAATTAAGGCTGAGGTTCATAGCCTCACCGCACAGTTTCCGATTTATCAAGGATAAGTTCTCCTAGGTACTAGGATTTTACGATGCGTGAGTACCTGCTTACCTTATTTCTTGCGGCAGCTCTCTGTTATGTAGTTACACCCCTCGTTCGTACCCTTGCGATCCGAAGTGGCGCGGTGGCTGCGATCCGCACTCGCGATGTTCACACTACGCCGACTCCGCGATGGGGCGGTCTTGCAATGTGGATTTCGATGAGCATCACATTTGCCATTGTCCACAATCTCGAACTTGTTGGAAAATCATTTGGTCGCGAATCCCAAGGAATTTTCCTTGCTGGAACATTTTTAGTTGCTCTGGGAATGCTCGATGATCGATTTGAATTAGATGCACTCACAAAACTAGCGGGTCAAGCACTTGCTGCCGGCATTCTCTTGCTCTTTGGAATTCAAATTCTATGGCTACCAATTAATGGCGTCATCACGCTTCCTCCAAGTATCGGCCAACTTCTCACCGTTCTCATCGTTTTAGTCACTATCAATGCAGTCAACTTCATTGATGGTCTCGATGGTTTAGCAGCAGGAATTGTTGCAATCTCAGGGATCGCCTTCTTCTCGTTCGCCTACCTTCTTGCAGTTGTCTACGGATTTAGTCGCGCCGGCTCACCATCATTGATCACCGCAATCTTGGTCGGTGTCTGCATAGGTTTTCTCGCCCACAATTCACATCCTGCCACGATCTTTATGGGGGATTCAGGTTCAATGTTCTTAGGGCTCATGCTGGCAGCATCTGCAATCACGTTAACGGGTCAAGTTGATCCCAATGCAATTTCGGCAGAGAAATTAGGTCCTGCAACCCTTCCGTTGCTCTTACCTTTTGCAGTCCTTGCAATCCCATTGGCAGATTTGGGGCTCGCCATTCTTCGGAGAATTAAGGCAGGTAAGTCTCCTTTCTCTTCAGATAAAGAACATCTCCATCACCGAATTATGCGCGCTGGAAACACTCAACAGCGCACCGCATTCATTATGTACCTATGGACAGCAACAGTTGCATTTCCAGTAACTGTTCTCGCATTTGCACCGATGTGGGTTGCAGCCCTTACAGCGGTGGCGTTACTATTGTTCACAGTCATTTTCTCTTTAGGAAAATCAAAGATGTATCCCGATGGAAAACCAGCAACTGAGGAGCATTGATGTCAAAGAAAAATTCGGCCACCGCCACATCTGAAAGCGCGATGTTGAAAGGTGCTCTCACTCCAACAATCATTGTCGGTCTTGCCTGTATCGCACTTTTCTCAGTCTTGAAAGGTCTTCATGGTTTTTACGGCGCACTTGTTGCTCAAGTAGTTGTAGTCATCTTCTTTTTGGTCCATCTGTTGATTTCAAAACTTTCACGCAATCTTGACCCAATGGCCACAATGGCTCTTGCTATGTTCTCCTACTTTGCCAAGGTGATGGTCATGGGAGCCTTTCTTCTCATTCTGACCAAGTTCACCGATCGAGAGGTGATCGATCGGGGATCATTTGGCATCACAGCCCTTGTGCTCACCGCAGCCTGGCTCGGTGGGGAGATTAAGGGTTATCTATCTCTGAGAATTCATCTACCATTGCCGTCCAAGCCCCAAAACCCCTAATGGGGAATCAGAAGGAGTCGTTGAGATGAGCAGTAATCGGGAAGAAAATGCCCTCTGGTCAATCTTTGGATATCTCATCTCTGGACTTCTTTTCTGGGGAGGAGTCGGCTGGGCGGGAGATCGCTGGCTTGGAACTACATATCTGACCTTGGTGGGACTTCTAGTTGGGGCCGGAGGAGCGATTTATCTCGTCTGGTTGCGCTTCGGACGAGAATAGCCAGCCGGCGCAAAAAGCTAGCGCGAGAGTAAGCAACTTCTCACGTATTGGATTTCACACCCGAGAGTTTTACCCATAAGGTTGGCCTGCTTGTAACCTTCCCCAGTATCCCTGCTACCTCATAGGAGTTTGTGTGCTCGCGTTAGTCCCCTCAGCTACCGAAGGTGATGGATTCGTCCCACCCGGTACAAAGGACTTTGACCTTCCTCCCATCATTGAAGGCGTTGAATGGTTTACCAAGCCGGTACTACTTGTCATGGTTTCAGTTGTTCTTATCTCAGTATTTTTCGTTCTCTCTGCTCGTAAAGCAGCTGTAGTCCCAAGTAAGTTCCAGTTTGCTGGCGAGAGTATCTATGGATTTGTGCGTAATGACCTAGCGAAAGACATCATCGGTCACGAATTCATGCGCTTCGTTCCTTATCTCTTCACCCTCTTTGTTTTCATCTTAACTAACAACATTTTTGGAATCGTTCCTTTCTTGCAATTCCCAACCATGTCTCATGTTGCCTTTCCATATGTGCTCGCAGCCTTTTCATTCTTTGTCTTTCACTATGTTGGTGTGCGTAAGCATGGTGTTATCAAATACCTCAAAGACATCGCATTCATGCCAGGGGTTCCAAAGCCGGTTTACATACTTCTTACCCCTATTGAGTTAGCAACATTCTTCCTTGTGCGCCCACTGACTCTCTCTCTTCGTCTCTTCGCAAATATGTTTGCAGGTCACTTGCTCCTCTTGGTCTTTATTTTGGGTGGCGAGTACATGCTTAATGATTCTCTCTTGATTATGAAGCTCTTTGCCCCGTTCTCATTCCTGTTCGGTATTGCACTTACCTTCTTCGAATTTATGGTGCAATGCCTACAGGCATATATCTTCACCCTTTTGACCGCTCTCTATATCGCCGGCGCCCTTGCCGACGAGCATTGAGACGGCCAAGTAGTTCAAAACACCACATCGCACCACCTAACGAAAGGTAAGAAAACATGGAAGGCACACTCAACCTGGTTGGTTTTGGCCTCTCAGCAATTGGTCCTGCTATCGCAACAGGCATGATCTTCGCTGCATACATCAACGGCGTTGCTCGTCAGCCTGAGGCGCGTAGCGTTCTACAGCCAATCGCGTTCCTCGGATTCGCACTCGCTGAAGCTCTCGCTCTCTTCGGACTCGTTCTCGCATTCGTACTCTAAAAAAATGCGCACAGTAATCATCGCTGCCGAGGAGTTAAACCCGTTAGTTCCGCATACCTCGGAAATGATTGTCGGGTTCATTGCTTTCTCGCTGCTCTATTTAGTGCTTCGCAAGGCGGTCGTTCCAAAGTTTGAAAAAGCTTTCACCGACCGTACTCATGCGATTCAAGGTGGCATTGAACGCGCAGAGCAGGCCCAACTTGAGGCACAGCGCGCTTTAGCTCAATACACCGAACAGCTCTCTAGTGCACGCGAAGAAGCTCAAACACTTCGCGAAGAAGCACGAGTACAGGGTGCTGCAATTGTTGATGAGCTTCGCGCAAAGGCTCAAGAAGAAGCTGGTCGAATCACAGCAGCAGCTCATGCATCGATTGAGGCAGAACGTCAACAAGCAGTGACATCACTTCGCAATGAAGTAGGTGCACTCGCAGTTGAACTCGCATCAAAGATTGTGGGCGAGGCTCTTGAGGATCAAGCACGTCAGTCACGAATCGTTGATCGTTTCCTAGATGACTTGGAGAAGAGTAAGTAGTGAGAATTCATCTCGGAGGTAGCAGCCGTCAATCACTCGTGATTGCACGCGGCGCACTCGATGCTGCCGTCAAGGGCACAAGTGCTGCAACCGCATCCGAGATTTCTACACACTTATTTTTTGCCGCAGAAGTCTTTGCTAGCAAAACTGCTCTCCGCCGTGCGATCACAGATCCATCGCGAGACATTGCTGCAAAGAGCGCACTGATCAAAGATCTCTTTGGATCAAAGATCGGCAAGGAAGCCTCAGATCTCATCTCTGGCATTGCCGCTCTGCGCTGGTCTGCAAGTAAAGATGTCATCTATGTATTGGAACAACTAGCAATCGAAGCAGAAGCATCTGCTGCCAATATCAATAATGAGCTCGATCGCGTTGAAGATGAACTCTTTAGCGCCTCACGTGTTCTTGTTGATTCTTCTGAGCTCCGAAGCGCACTCGTAGGTGGTGCCGGTGCAGATCTCAAGGCTCAATTGGTAACAGAAATTCTTTCAAAGAAGGCATCTGCTTCGACGGTAAAGCTTGTTCGCGCACTTGTTACACAGCGTCGCGGTCGCAGCCTTGAGGCAGCCTTTGCTGAATACCTCTTCGGTCTAGCAAATCGTCGCAATCGTCTTATCGCAGTCGTTCGTACTGCAGCTCCTATCTCAGATGCTCAGAAGGTTCGCCTCTCTGGTGCGATCGAAAAGCAGGTAGGACAACCAATTCGCGTCAATATCCAAGTAGATCCAACGATCATTGGTGGAGTTTCCATCAAGTTCGCGGATGAACTTATTGATGCAAGTATTTCTAATCGTCTTGCACACGCTGGTCGTGCATTGGCCGGAAAAAACTAAAGGGAGAAACACATGGCAGAGCTAAAGATCCAACCCGATGAAATTCGGGATGCCTTAGCGAATTTCGTTAAGTCATATGATCCAGGCGCGGCAGCACGCGATGAAGTAGGAACAGTAAGCCAGGCAGGCGATGGAATCGCCCGCGTTGAGGGACTTCCTTCAACAATGGCTAACGAGCTCCTGACATTCGAGAACGGAACACTTGGGCTTGCACTCAACCTTGATGTGCGCGAAATCGGTGTCGTTATCTTGGGTGGAACCGAAGGAATTGAAGAAGGAACATCTGTTAGTCGCACTGGTGAAATTCTCTCAGTACCAGTCGGCGACGGTTTTCTTGGTCGCGTCGTAGATGCACTCGGTCGACCAATTGATGGAAAGGGCGAGATCGTTGCTGAAGCACGTCGTGCACTTGAATTGCAGGCTCCCTCTGTAGTTCAGCGCCAACCTGTTAAGGAACCTCTAGCAACAGGAATTAAGGCAATCGATGCGATGACAGCGATCGGCCGCGGACAGCGCCAGTTGATCATCGGTGATCGCCAGACAGGTAAGACAGCAGTTGCTGTTGACACCATCATCAACCAGCGCGAAAACTGGTTGACTGGAGATAAGAAGAAGCAAGTTAAATGTATCTACGTTGCTATTGGTCAGAAAGGTTCAACGATTGCAGCCGTTAAGGGTGCACTCGAAGAAGCTGGCGCAATGGAGTACACAACAATTGTGGCATCCCCGGCTTCTGATCCAGCAGGCTTTAAATACCTTGCACCATATACAGGTTCATCAATCGGTCAGCACTGGATGTACAAGGGCGAGCACGTTCTCATCGTCTTTGATGATCTTTCAAAGCAGGCTGAGGCTTATCGTTCAGTATCTCTTCTTCTTCGCCGTCCACCAGGCCGCGAAGCGTATCCAGGCGATGTTTTCTACTTACACTCACGTCTTCTCGAGCGTTGCGCAAAGCTTTCTGATGAGCTCGGTGGCGGTTCGATGACAGGTCTTCCAATCATCGAAACAAAGGGAAATGACGTTTCAGCGTTTATTCCTACCAACGTAATTTCGATTACAGATGGTCAGTGCTTCCTTGAAACAGATCTCTTTAACGCAGGCGTTCGTCCAGCGATTAACGTAGGTATCTCAGTTTCTCGTGTGGGTGGATCAGCGCAGACAAAGGCGATGAAGAAGATCGCAGGTCGCTTGCGTCTTGACCTTGCTCAGTTCCGTGAACTCGAAGCATTCGCAGCATTTGGTTCAGATCTTGATGCTGTATCAAAGGCTCAACTCGAGCGCGGTGCTCGAATGGTTGAACTCTTGAAGCAGGGTCAGTACTCACCGTACTCACTCGAGCGTCAGATCGTTTCAATCTGGGCAGGAACAACTGGAAAGCTTGATGACATTGCAGTTGCTGATATTCGCCGATTTGAATCAGAGCTTCTCGACTTTATCGGTCGCGAGCGTAAAGAGATCTTTACAGTCATCTCTGAGACAAAGCAGCTCGAAGATGAGACCGTTGCAAAGATGGAAGAAGCGGTTGCTACATTTAAGAAGCAATTCAAATCATCCGTTGCAGCAGCAGTCAATGAAGCAGCAGCAGAAGCTCTTGATGGAGTAGATGCTGAAGCGATCACAAAGTACGTTCCTCCGGCGGCGAAGAAGTAAAAAATGGGTGCCCAACTTCGCGTATACCGCCGACGGATGCGATCCGTTAAAGCGACCAAAAAGATTACGAAAGCGATGGAGTTAATCTCTGCCTCTCGTATCGTTAAGGCGCAGCAACGAGTCGCAGCCTCAACTCCTTATGCAAATGAGTTGACCCGTGCTGTATCTGCAGTTGCCTCATTTTCTTCAACCATCCATCCGCTGACAACGCCATCAGAGAATCCAAAGCGCGCAGCGGTTTTGATTATCTCGGCAGATCGTGGAATGGCCGGAGCATATTCAAATAATGCGATTAAAGAGGGCGAACAACTTGCCGCACTCCTTCGCGAACGTGGACTTCAGACTTCTAACTTCCTTGTAGGTCGCAAAGCTGTGAACTATTACAAGTTCCGCAATCGCGACATTGCAGGATCATGGACAGGGTTTTCCGATAATCCAACATATGAAGATGCGCGTGCAGTTGCCGATGCACTCATCACTGCATTCTTGGCGGACGCACAGACCGACATCAACGGTGTTGATGAGATTCATATCGTCTACACCGAGTTCAAATCTATGTTGACTCAGAACGCCCTTGCTAAGCGCATGCTTCCACTAGAAGTTGTTGAATCATCAACACCGGCTCCTGCAGGGCTTCTGCCTATGTATGAGTTTGAACCAAATGCAGGTGAAGTGCTCAACGCGCTCTTGCCTCGTTACATCCAGGCACGAATCTTCAACGCGATGTTGCAATCGGCAGCCTCTGAGCATGCCGCTCGTCGTCGCGCAATGAAGTCAGCAACTGACAATGCTGATGAGTTAATCAAGTCGCTCACACGACTTGCGAATGCGGCCCGTCAAGCCGAAATTACCCAGGAAATCAGTGAAATTGTTGGCGGCGCAGATGCGTTGTCATCAGCTAGTGCAGGGAGTGAATGATGTCAGCAACAGGTAAAGGCCGCGTAGCCCGAGTTATTGGTCCGGTAGTGGATATTGAATTCCCAGCCGACTCAATGCCTTCGATCTTTAACGCCCTTCACGTAGAGACCACCATGAGTGGAACTACCCGAACCTTGACGCTAGAAGTAGCACAGCACATTGGTGACAACCTCGTGCGCGCTATCTCTATGCAGCCAACAGATGGAATGGTCCGTGGTGCCGAAGTATCCGATACAGGCGCTGCGATCTCGGTTCCAGTTGGTGATGTGACTAAGGGTCACGTCTTTAATACATTGGGTGAATCACTCGATGTGCCAACATCATCTCTTGATATCAAAGAGCGTTGGCCAATTCACCGTAATGCACCAGCATTCGATCAACTTGAGTCAAAGACAGAGATGTTTGAGACAGGTATCAAAGTTATTGACCTACTCACACCATATGTAAAGGGCGGAAAGATCGGCCTCTTCGGTGGTGCAGGTGTTGGTAAGACAGTTCTTATCCAAGAAATGATTTATCGCGTAGCTGAAAACTTCGGTGGTGTATCTGTATTCGCCGGTGTTGGTGAGCGTACTCGTGAAGGTAACGACTTGTTCCTTGAAATGACAGAGACTGGCGTTATCAATAAGACAGCCTTGGTCTTCGGTCAGATGGATGAGCCACCTGGCACGCGTCTTCGTGTGGCTCTCTCTGCACTCACAATGGCTGAGTACTTCCGCGATGTTCAGAAGCAGGACGTTCTCCTCTTCATCGATAACATCTTCCGCTTTACACAGGCAGGCTCTGAAGTATCAACACTTCTAGGCCGTATGCCATCTGCTGTGGGATACCAGCCAACACTTGCAGATGAGATGGGTCAGCTCCAAGAGCGCATCACATCAACACGTGGTCACTCGATTACATCAATGCAGGCAATTTACGTTCCTGCAGATGACATCACCGACCCAGCCCCACACACAACATTCGCCCACCTTGATGCAACAACAGTCTTGTCTCGTCCGATCTCAGAGCTTGGTATCTACCCAGCTGTGGATCCACTTGACTCAACTTCACGCATCTTGGATCCACGCTATATCGGTGAGCAGCACTTCCGTGTTGCAAACCGTATTAAGCAGATCTTGCAGCGTTACAAGGATCTTCAGGACATCATCGCGATCTTGGGTATCGATGAACTTTCAGAAGAAGATCGCATTCTTGTAGGACGTGCACGCCGTATTCAGCGCTTCTTGTCACAGAACACATTCGTGGCGAAGGTCTTCACCGGCCTCGATGGATCCTTTGTTCCTCTCTCTGAGACAATCGAAGCATTCGAAGCACTTGCAGATGGAAAGTACGATCACATTCCTGAGCAGGCATTCTTCATGTGTGGTGGTCTCGATGATGTCGAGCGCAAGGCTGCGGAATTGGCAAAGGGATAACAATGGCTCTTACCGTCGCACTAGTTTCGCCAACACAGAAGGTGTGGAGTGGAGAAGCAGTATTTATCTCCGCTCGCACAACTGAAGGAGATCTCGGAGTTCTTCCGGGTCACGCTCCATTGTTTGGCGTACTAGTCGACGGAGCCGTAAGTATTAAGGGTGTTGATGGAACCATCACTCAATTCAATGTCAGTGGTGGTTTTCTTTCAGTCTCTAATGATCGCGTCTCTATCCTTACCGAGAGCGTTAACTAGCCTTACAGATTGTGTTCGGTCTGAATTAGGCGAACCGTCTTTGATTGTCCACGCATCACAATCGAATTACTTGTAGCACCGTATTTGGTATACCTGATTCCCTGAACTAGCTCCCCATCAGTGATTCCAGTTGCAGATAAAAAGACATCATCTGAGTTACAGAGATCTGATGTGTTGAGTACGCGAGCTTCGGTGACACCATCTCTATGTAGCTGGCCTTGAATTGCACCACCTAAACAGATCATTGCAACGGCGGTGATCACACCCTCAGGTGTACCACCAATACCCATAAGCAGATCTATTCCAGTATCAGGGCGCGCAGTCTCGATTGCGGCAGCAACATCACCATCTTGAATCAGTCGAATGCGAGCTCCAGTATTTCTAATCTCTTCAATGAGTGTTGCGTGACGAGGACGATTGAGAACCACAACGGTGATGTCGCTGACCTGAAGAGATTTTGCTCTGGCTACTGCGGCGATATTGTCGGCAACTGATGCTCGAATATCGATAACAGAGGCTGCCTCAGGGCCGGTGACAATCTTGTTCATGTAAAAACTATCGTGTGGGTCAAACATTGAGCCACGGGGAGCTAGAGCAATAACGCTAATTGCCCCATTCATGCCTTGGGCAGTCAGTGATGTACCATCAATCGGATCAACTGCCACATCACAGTTAGGTCCTTCACCGTTACCGACATTTTCACCATTGTGGAGCATCGGCGCATCATCTTTCTCGCCTTCACCAATAACAACAATGCCATTCATATCTACCGTGTTGATCATCGTGCGCATTGCAGCAACTGCTGCGCCATCAGCGAGATTTTTATCGCCACGACCAACCCAAGGGGCTGCAGCAAGAGCTGCCGTCTCTGTTACTCGAACAAGTTCGAGAGCAAGGTTACGATCTGGAATTGCCATGCTTACTCCCGACTTACCTTTGCACCTAATCGTACTAGTTCTTGGGCAAAGTACGGATATCCGCGATCGATATGGAAAGCGCCATCCACTGTTGTCACACCTTCGGCAACGAGGGCGGCAAGAACAAGGCCAGCACCCGCACGAATATCGGTGGCCTCAACAGGTGCTCCTGATAATTGATTGATGCCATGGATCGAGACGTGATGCCCGTCGACATGGATCTGTGCACCCAAACGAGTCAGTTCATTAACAAACATAAATCGTGATTCAAAGACATTTTCAGTCACCATCGAATCACCGTCAGCAATAGCGTTGAGGGCGATGATAAATGGAAGTAAATCCGTGGCAAATCCAGGATAGGGAAGGGTTGCAACATCTATGGCAGCTGGTCGATGATCCATCTTGACCCGAACTCCATCAGATGTTGATGTAATGATTGCACCAGCTGAGGTGAGTTTTTCTAGCATGACTTCCATATGATCAATGCGAGCACCATGGATTGTGATATCGCCTTGCGTCATTACGGCAGCAAATGCCCAGGTGCCGGCGATGATGCGGTCAGTAATTGTTTTGTGGTCGGCTGGGTGTAGCTCTTTAACACCTGTGATTGTGATAACCGGCGAACCTAAGCCTTCGATCTTCGCCCCCATTGCGATTAGGAATTCACCTAAGTCAACGAGATCAGGTTCACGTGCAGCATTTTCAATTGTGGTGATGCCACTGGCAAGAACAGCTGCAGCCATGAGATTCTCTGTCGCACCAACACTTGGGAAATCGAGCGAAATTTCTGCACCAACCAAGCCATTGGGTGCTTCCGCAATTACATATCCATGTTCAACATGTGCGATAGCACCGAGTGATTCGAGCCCCTTAATGTGAAAATCTAATCCACGAGAACCGATCGCATCTCCACCGGGGAGTGCAACTTCAGCGCGTCCGATTCGAGCCACCAGTGGCCCCAAGACGTTAATTGATGCGCGCATCTTTCTGACAAGATCATAATCTGCACGGTGTGCTGGCGTTGCTGGCACATCAATTGTTAGAACTGAACCATCACGAACTACCTCGCATCCAAGACGCTGCAGTAGCTCTGACATAATCTCAACATCTGCAATCTCTGGAACATTTCTAATGGTGGTCTTGCCAACGGCCAACAGTGATGCCGCCATTAATTTAAGGACCGAGTTTTTCGCCCCGCCTACGTGAACCTCACCCACGAGTCTGGCTGCACCCTCAATACGAAAACGATCATCCACGAAGGCGTGCGAGCGGAGATCCTGCTGAGGTGCCATAGAGGCATTCTACTTATAAGGTATGTCCATGGTTAATCTCACGCGTATTTACACAAAGACAGGCGATGACGGCACTACATCTCTAGGGGATATGAGTCGCACTTCAAAGAACGACCCTCGCCTGGAGGCATATGCAACAGTTGATGAGGCAAATTCAAGTATTGGTGTTGTTCTCTCAACGGATGAGTTAAGTGATGAAGTTCGTGCACTTCTTGTGCGAATCCAAAATGACCTCTTTGATGTTGGCGCTGATCTCTGCACGCCGGTGACAGATGCACCTGCCTTTGAACCATTGCGCGTTCTCGAATCGCAAATTGTTTACCTTGAAGAAGCGATTGATAAGTACAACGCTGGCTTAGAGTCGCTTCGATCATTTGTTCTTCCATCAGGTACCGCTGCCGCTGCCCACCTTCATGTTGCTCGCACCGTCGTACGACGTGCCGAACGTTGCACGTGGGCTGCGATTCATGCATTCGGTGGTGGTGTTAATCCGCTGACAGCAAAGTATCTCAATCGCTGTTCTGACCTACTTTTTGTTCTCGCTCGAGTTGCAAATAAAGAAATCGGAGATCAGTTGTGGGTCCCCGGAGCTAACCGCTAACGACCGACGTAGGTGTTGCTAGGTACTCGCTCAGTAGTTTGATTCTGGTGACAGACGATTGCAGTTGGAACAACTGCCACTGTCGGAGAATATGCAACGCCTGATCGCAGGACTATGGTGGCAATCTCTTTACCAGCTGTTGATTTAACAAGTGTTCGCAGCATGCCCATTGTGAGAAAAGAACCAGCTGCATCGGGATTTGGTGACACCACTCTGGACTCGATCTCCCAATAGACACAACCAAGAACTGAAGCCACTTGGATTCGGCCACAAGAAAATTCCTTGCACACCTTAATTGCTCTAGTCAACGCCGCATCACCTGCAGCGACATTCATCATTGTTTCAACAGATGGAGTACGCCAATAGACATCGTCCATGACCTTAAATCCCTTAGGTGGCCACTTCGCAGAAGGAGACGGCGCTGCCTTCTTAGTTGATGATGGCTTCTTCGTTGTTGTCGGCTTCTTAGTCGGTGTTGCCGACTTAGTCGCTGTTGGGCTCGGTGAGCTGCCTACCGTTGGTGAATTACTGGCCGTTGGTGAAGGGGTCGGAGACTCTGTGACAGCAAGGCTCTGTGTCGGCAGAAGAGAGATAACAAGCGTGATCGCAAAGAAGAGCCGTTTCATCGATCGCTCCATCTAAAGGTTTTGAGTGAGAATATTAAGCCGACTATCAACCAGATGAGGATAATAATAAAGGATTTTCCGAGCTCCCATTGACCTGCAACTTCCTGAGAAGCGAATGAGTCAGGGAGAAATACTGAGCGCATAGCCTGCGTCATCCATTTAAGCGGGAAGATCGCACCGACTTGCTGCATCCAACTTGGGAGTTGGGTGAAGATAAAGAAGACACCGCTGATGAATTGAAGAACAATGACTATTGGTGAAACTATCGCTGATGCACCTCGGCCGCTCTTTGGCACTGCAGAGAAAGCGATGCCCAGTGTGGTTGCAGCAGCACTTCCAAGAACAATTAGCCAAGTGAATGTGAACCATTTGTACGGATCGGTTGGAAGATCAACTCCAAAAAATGCCACACCAGCAATAAGAAGAAGCAGCACCTGAATAAGCATGGTGATAAAGACAAGGATAGATTTTCCGATGAAATAACTGGTAGCCGCCATAGGTGTTCCGCGTAGGCGCTTGAGAGAACCAAATTCACGTTCAATCGGAATCATTATCGCCAAGTTCTGAAACCCAGAATTGACCAGACCGGAAGCAATCATGCCCGCGACGAAGTACTGACTAAATGTGACACCTGGTGCAATGTTCTGAGAAAAGACAGATCCAAAGATCGCCAGAAGTATTAATGGAAAAGCGATTGTGAAGACAACCGACTCTCTCTGTCGCATAAATTGCCGCAACTCAATATTTCCGCGGAGTATTCCTAATTTAAGTGTTGAAGGTGTCCGATCCTTCGTGGTTGATCTATTCATCAGCTTCACCAATCATCTCAAGATAGATATCTTCAAGTGTTGCTCGTTTAACGATCAGTTCAGGTACTTCTCCACCAAGACGTGATGAAAGGGCGGCAACGAATGCGGTGGGGTGCGGAGCCTTTTCAACTCTTATCTGACCATTTTCGCGCCATGAGACTTGGGCCAGAGACGTTGCTCGACCTCCAAGTTCGCCAGGCGTTGAGACTTCAATGATTTGCCCCTTGTTAATTACTGCCACCCGATCAGCTAGAGCCTCAGCCTCATCAAGGTAGTGAGTAGTGAGAAGAATGGTGCGCCCCTCAGCCTTGAGTGTTCGAATCAGCGACCAAAAATCTCGCCGCGCCTTTGGATCAAAACCGGTGGTGGGTTCATCGAGAAAGAGAAGTTCTGGATTTCCAATAATGCCGAGTGCGACATCGAGTCGCCTGCGCTGACCACCAGAGAGAGTGCGAACGAGCGCACCAGCCTTATCAATGAGACCAACTGCAGCGATTACCTCATCACAATCGCGTGGCTCTGAGTAATAGTGTGAAAAATGCTTGACGCTCTCAGAAACTGTGAGATCTCCAGCATCGTTACTTGTTTGAAGGACGATACCGATGCGATTACGCCATTGTCGTGCCGCAAGCCCCTTAGTTGCTGGATCAATGCCCAGAACTTTCACATCACCGCTATCTCGCGTGCGAAAACCCTCAAGAATTTCAACGGTCGTCGATTTACCCGCACCATTAGGGCCAAGAAGTGCGAAGATCTCTCCGCTGGCCACATGAAGGTCTACTCCATTGACGGCGGTGAGAGGGCCATAATTTTTCTTCAGTCCATTGACATCAATCACCTGGTTCACACGTGTCACTGTGCCACATTGGGGCAGAAAGTGCGAGAAAATAGAATATGAGTCCGCGCCGCAACTACCCAAAAAATCGCAAATCAGGCGGCGGGGATGATTATCGTGAGATAAATCCCTCAAATCAAAGCTTTGAAGAAGATGATGATGGACTGTGGGTCGTTCGAAAGTTAACCGGTTCAGCAGCCACGAAAGCGTATCGCTGTCCTGGATGCGATCAACTTATCCCGATGGCAACACCACACACTGTTGCATGGCGAGATGGTGAAGAAGATTTACGTAGGCATTGGCACACGATTTGTTGGAGCAAGCGTAAGCAACGCAGACCAAAAAACTTTTAGTGTAACCACATCAGTCAAGACTAGGATATTGCTTATGACTCAACCCATTCGTCCAAGCACAGTGTTGCCTGCAAAACGCACGCCATTTACTGTGATGACAACTGATGGAATTACGTTAATTGGTGAAGTTGCAGCACCTGTACAAGAAGGAGATTCACCTACGATCCTGACACTTCATCCAAATCCAACGGGTGGCGGCATGATGGACTCACACATTTTTAAGAAAGCTGCCAATCGCCTTCCTGCAATGGCTGGTATTACTATCGTGCGCTTTAACACCCGTGGCACCTCAAGTGAGGCAGGAAGTAGTACTGGAAGCTATGACAATGGTGATAGCGAAAGATTTGATGTTGAAGCAATGCTTACGTACTGCTTTGACGTGTTAAAGGTAAAAGAGCTGTGGGTATGCGGATGGTCATTCGGAACTGATTTAGCGCTGCGATACGCCCGAGATTCTCGAATCAAAGGACTTATCTTGTTAAGTCCTCCGCTGAAATACTCAAAAGAATCTGATTTAGATTTTTGGGTAAGTGATCCACGAGTTATCACTGCAATTATTCCTGAATTTGATGATTACCTTGTCCCAGACGACGCACGAAAAAGGTTTGCAAAGATTTCACATATAAATCTCATTGCAGTTGATGGTGGAAAACACCTATGGGTAGGTGAGCCATCAGTGCATCGAATCCTTACCGAAATCACGCACCTTGTTGCGCCAGAACGTTTACCTCTGCCGCAAGAGATTAATTCTTAGTGTTTATCAGATTGCGGAAAGACTACTTCTTCAAGAATCAAAATTATTGATGCTGCGATAGGTACCGCAAGAAGTGCGCCAACTAGTCCCAATAATGACGTACCCAAGAGCGCCGAAATTATTGTGACAGCGCCCGGAACATTGAGGGCGCGCTTCATAATCTTTGGAGTGAAAATATAGTTTTCAATTTGTACATAAACGGTATAGACAACTAGAGCGATAATCCCGAATAGCAGTGATTGAGTCAAGGCAATCAAGGTAACAATAGTTCCACCAATGTAATGACCAATCAATGGAATCAGAGCACAGACCAGAACTATCATGGCGATGGCAAATGGCGAAGGTAGCCCTAGTGCAAAGGCAAGAATCAATACAAAAATTGAAGCCATAAATGCGAGAACTATTTGGCTTCCAACAAATGATCCAACACGAGCAATAATTGCAAAGGTAAGTTTGGAGACTCGATCGCGCCTTGTAGCTGGAACAAATCGCAATCCAAAGTTAGTTGCCTGGGGGAGTCCAATAACGAAGTAGAGGGTCAGGATCAAAATCGTTACCGCCGTAAATGCACCGGAGAGAACTGTCTTACCCACACCGACGACGCCTCCAAAGGCTGAGATGATGAGAGTTCCATCTGATGTGACCTGAGAAATCGTCTTTTGAAGAGTGTCAATGACACCAAACTGTGTATTGAGGTCAGCGATTAATGGATGAGTTTCCAGATCTCTTAAAAGGTCCGGTGCTGAATTGATAAGGGCTGATCCCTGAGTGATCACTGGCGGAATAACCACTGCAATAAAGAAAATCACAAAAGAAATAATTCCAACAAAAATTGCAAGAACGGCTGAGGTGCGTGAAAGTCCTCGCTTTCGTAGCCCTTCAACGGCAGGGTTGATTCCCATTGCTAAGTAGAGAGCAACGATGATAAGGACGAAAATCTGGCTCGCACTTGCTAACGCTCGGAGAAGCACGATTGCGGTGAGTGCACCTAGGGCTGCAACGAATCCAAAATAAAATGGATTTGATCTACTTATCGGAGCGCCTGCGACACCGAATTCATCTCGCTTTTGATGTGACATATCTCCATTCTAAGGCGCCGATCAAGGTAGATCGCCTTTCGCACGCCTAGTTAGTGAGAGAATTCATTTATGGCGCTACGGATAACTGGACTGGGTGAGGAGATCGCATCAGTCTCAGGGCTACCGTGGCAGATTAGCCTGGAGGAGTGGCCAGAGGATCCGAACCTCGCAGAAAAGCGCGGAATCTCGCGACATATTGTTCGCCTTGTTCGCTCAAGTGATGATCCTGAATCAGAGGTCTATGCGATCAAGGAGACGGTCTCTGAGTTTGCTAATCGTGAATATAAAGCCCTTCGTGAACTGGCACATCTTGGCGCTCCCAGCGTTGAACCAATTGCGGTAATTGAAGGACGAACAGATGTAAACGGTGAAGAATTGCCATGCGCTCTGGCTACTCGTTTTCTACCATTCTCCCTTCCGTATCGAGTTCTACTCAGCGGCAAAGATGTGACGGCACAAGAGATCACCTTGATGGCGAACGCCTTGGCGCTTCTATTAGTTCGACTGCACCTTCTTGGATTTTGGTGGGGCGATTGCTCGCTTTCAAATACTCTCTTCCGCCGTGATGCAGAAGGATTCGCCGCATACCTAGTCGATGCCGAAACTGGAGAATTCCAAAAGAATTTAAGTGATGGTCAACGTGAACATGATTTAGAGATCGCCCACTTTAATGTCGCCGCCGAACTCGAGGACCTTGCACTCTCGGGTGTGCTCTATCCGGGGATGGACCCAATTAGAGCAAGTGATGCGGTAATGAAACGATATCGAAGGATTTGGGCAACTCTCAAAGAGCGCCAAGTATTAGACCCGAACGATCGCCACGCAGTAGAGCGCGCCATGCGATCATTACATGATCTTGGATTTGCTGTTGAAGAGGTTTCTGTAACACTCGATGGAGATAGCCAGAAACTCTTCTTCCAACCAAAATTGGTTGAGGCTGGATATCATCAAAATCGTTTGCGCGACTTAGTCGGCCTTGAAACTGAAGAACTTCAAGCAAAGAGATTACTTGCATCATTTGATCGATTTAGAGGACGCGAAAAGTTGCCTCACCCCCAGATGCATGAATCTGCAAAGAGATGGCTTGATGAGGTTTTCTACCCGACGGTATCGTTGATTCCACCTGAGTTGCAGGGGAGAATTGAATCAGCACAGTTCTTTCACGAGGCGCTAGAACATCGTTGGTACTTAAGTGAGAAGGCTGGCCATGATGTTGGGCTAGAGTTTGCAGCGCTGTCATATATACAAGATGTATTGCCAATGAGGCGAGATTCGGGGGTTGTGTTACATGGCACTGCCTCCTAACTTTGGACAGGCATTCGATTTAAGTTCTCTAGGAAAACCACCTGCAACTCCGCCAAAAATTGATTGCGGAAGAGAAGTAACAAAAGAGAACCTTGCCTCTGATTTTGTTGAATTATCGATGAGTAAGCCTGTGATCTTGCTCTGCTGGACAAGTAGATCTCCACAATCACTGGATCTCTTAGCAACTCTAGATAAGATAAATAAAGAGGATAACGACACCTGGGTACTCGGTAGCGTAGATATTGATCGCATACCAGAAGTGGCAAATGCGCTGCAGGTACGCACGGTTCCATATGCTGTTGCACTTGTCGGCGGTCAACCAATCCCACTTTTTGAAGAAGCCATAAGTGAAGATGAGGTAAAAATCGTTATCTCTAAATTACTCACTATTGCTGCCGAGCAAGGCATTGGTAGCGCGCCTGAGGAAAAATTAGAGCCAGAAGAAAGTGAAGCACTTGCCGCACTTGAGGTTGGTGAACTTCTGCAAGCAGAAGATGCCTACAAGAGATTTGTTGCGCGCAAACCACAAGATCCATATGCCAAGTTGGGGCTAGCCCACACGCAGCTGCAATTGCGCATCGCAGGTTTGGATCCTGCAGCAGTTATCGCTGCAGCAAATTCTGACCCTCAGAACATTCAGGTAGCAATGCAATGTGCCGACATTGAAGTTGCCACAGGAACTGTCGAGCCTGCTTTTCTCCGCCTATTAACGCTTGTGAAATCAACAACTGGAGACGAGCGTACAGCGGTAAAAAATCGGCTCTTGGACCTATTTTCGCTAGTTGACCCCGCCGATCCGCGAGTCATTAAAGCGAGAGCGGAGTTAGCCAATGCCCTCTTCTAAAACGGGATTGAGTATCTCTGATGAGAAGCGGTATATAGGGATCATCTTCTTTCTCTTTGCCGTGCAAATTATGAGTTGGGTGCCACGTTTTCCTGAGGTGAAGGCAAATCTTGGACTTTCAAATGGTGAATTTGGAACGTATCTCAGCCTTGGCTCGGTCGGGTCAATTATTGCGATGCTCTCATCTGGCCAACTGGTACAAAAGTACGGATCAAGACGAGTTCTGATTCTCTCAGCGCTAACTATGTGTATCGCAGCTTCAACTCTTGTCCATCTCCAATCGCCACTAATATTTATTTTTGTTAATATGCTGAATGGAGGCTCAATCGCCGCTTTCAACATAGCTATTAACGCTCAAGCCTTTCATGCACAAGATCGTGCTGGAGAGATGATTATCAGCAGACAGCATGGCTATTGGACGATAGGCGCACTTGCTACAGCAATCTTTTCTGGAATTATGGTAGATGTTGTCAGTATTACGACACACATAACCGTCTTGAGTGCTGTCCTATTTCTCACTATCTATTACTTCGTCTCAAAACTAGGACCAGAACTCATCAAGCCAAGTGTCCACGAGAAAGATGATTTCAAGATATTGGATTTATTTAAATCCTTCCGTATAGATGTTCTTGTCTCGAGCGCCTTAGCATGCGGAGTCATAATTGAGTTTGTTACAGCGGATTGGTCGGCGATATATAGCAAAGAAACTATTGGAGTAAATGGATCGCTGGCGACGATTCCATATATCGCTAGCCTTATTGCGATGATTATTGGAAGACTTGGCATTCATATTGTGACCCGTCGGATTCCTCTTGAGTCCATGGTAAAGATTGGCAGTATCGTCGGAGGCGTTGGATTTATTGGTTTCATTACCGCCTCAGATATGCTCGTCGATACTTCAAAAACCGCTTCCTTTATCTGTGCAATTGCTGGATTTGCGATCGGTGGCCTTGGATCATCTTTCTTATCGCCCACACTCTTCACCGCGGCAAATGCTCGCTCACCTCAACATAGTGCGGTCGTTGTTGGCCAAATGGGCGTGATAAATGCTGTGCTCATCCTGATCATCAAAACAGTGGTTGCATGGACAGCACAGTTCACCGGCTCTATTGCTATTGCACTGATCATTCCTGGACTTATGTTGATCTCTGTAGCTTTTATGTCAAAGGTTGCAAAAGGAATCTAAACTCTTTCAAACCAAATCGTTGCAAGAGGCGGAATGCGAAGTTCCACATAGAGATCAGTCCCAACATCAACGGCAAATGAGTGATTACTGACTCCACTGCCGCCAAATTCCTTTCCATCAGTATTAAGCGTTTCGCGCCATACGCCAGCTGTCGGCATCTTTAAGCGATATCGCTCGTGTGGAACAGGTGAGAAATTTGTAACGCAGAGCAATGGAGTGCCATCATCTGACCAACGAGCAAAAGCAAGAGTATTGGCGGCGCTATCATCGTTTACTACCCACGTGAAACCTTCAGGGTTTGTATCTTTCTCCCATAAGGCAGGGTGGGATTTATACTCTTGATTAATCTGTGACACGAGTTGTTGCACTTGCTGATGCTCATCAAATTCTGTGAGATACCACTGCAATCCAGCGCTCTCACTCCACTCGTCGTTCTGTGCAAACTCACATCCCATAAATAGCAGTTTCTTCCCAGGATGAGCCCACATAAATCCGTAGAGCGCCCTGAGTGTGGCCACTTTCTGCCAACGATCACCAGGAAACTTATTAACAAGTTGTCCCTTGCCATGTACAACTTCGTCATGAGAGAGAGGCAACATGAAGTTTTCAGACCACGCGTACAGGATTGAAAAAGTAATCTCGTTGTGGTGATACATGCGATGGATCGGCTCATGGGTGAGGTATGACAAAGTGTCATGCATCCATCCCATATTCCACTTGAAGCCAAAGCCAAGTCCACCACTGCTGGTATCGCGGGTTACTCCAGGCCACGCGGTAGATTCTTCGGCGATCATCATGATTCCAGGATGATTTCTATAGGCAGTCGCCGTTGCTTCTTGCAGTAATTGCACAGCCTCTAAGTTCTCGCGCCCACCAAATTTATTTGGTAGCCATTCACCTTCCTCACGTGAGTAATCGAGATAGAGCATTGATGCAACGGCATCAACACGTAAGCCATCGATATGAAATTCTTCTAGCCAGTACAGGGCGCTAGCGACAAGAAAGTTACGGACCTCATTGCGTCCAAAGTTAAAGATATAAGTACCCCAATCAGGGTGCTCACCTAAACGCGCGTCTGCATGTTCATACAGTGCGGTTCCATCAAAGCGAGCCAACGCCCACTCATCTTTTGGAAAGTGTGCGGGCACCCAGTCGAGAATCACGCCAATACCGGCTTGATGCAAGGCATCAACGAGATATCTGAATTCATCAGGGGAGCCAAAGCGCGAAGTCGGTGCAAAGAATGATGTCACTTGGTATCCCCATGATGGACCGTAAGGATGTTCAGTCACAGGCATAAATTCAATGTGTGTGAATCCTTGAGTGCTGACATAGTCAACAAGTTCTGTTGCAAGCTCGCGATAGGTTAAACCTAATTTCCATGACCCTAGATGGACTTCATAGACACTGATCGGTGACTTCCAAGGCTTGAAATCATTTCGTGCCTGGATCCAGGATTGGTCTCCCCATATGTATGTAGATTCAGTAACAACTGATGCGGTCAATGGAGGTGTTTCAGTTGCTTGCGCTAGTGGATCAGCATGATCAACCCATGTTCCATTAATTGTGCATATTGCAAACTTGTATCGCGTACCAGCCCCAATACCTGGAATGAATGTTTCCCAGATTCCAGTAGAGCCAAGCTGGACCATTGGGTGGGTGTTCTTATCCCAGAAATTATGATCACCGATCAGGCTTACTGCTTGCGCATTCGGAGCCCAGACAGAGAATGCTGTTCCGATGATTTCTCCAGCAGAGTCTCGAATCAGATGTGCACCGAGAACATCCCAGAGACGTTCATGACGCCCTTCTTGAAGAAGATGAAAATCTAATTCACCGAGAGTGGAGTGAGGATTCAGAAAGGTAACGGGGGATATGTATTCAACGACAGCGCTCTCTCGGCTCTTCTTAAAGAACTTTGAGAAGTAAGACACTAGAAGTTCACCACCATAATATGAGCGACCTTTCCAACCGGGCGGTTGGGATCTAGTCGTACGAATGAATGAGGATCCCACTCGTATTGTGCCCCGTCAATGAGATCAGTGACTTTAAATTGAGAATTCTCTAATCCCAGGGCTTTCATATCCCAATGAATAGTAGTTTCTTGAGCCGCAGATGGATCTAGATTCACTGTTACCAGAATGAGATCATCACCTTCGCGTTTACTGTAAGCGATGATCAAATCGTTATCACTCGGATGAAAGACCAGGTTGCGTAGCCGTGTCAGAGCGATATGGTTTCTTCGGATTTCATTGAGCTTAGTAATAAATGGTGCCAATGTGATCTGCAACTTATCGGCAGTAGCCCAATCTCGGACCTTCACTTCATATTTCTCTGAATCCATATATTCCTCGCCGCCATCTTTAAAGCGACGATGTTCAAAGAGTTCATAACCCGCGTACATCCCCCAGGACGGCACAAGCGTGCTGGCGAGAACTGCTCTTAAAGCAAAGATTGCCGGATTTCCCGATTGCAGATGAAAGGGGAGAATGTCGGGAGTATTGACCCAGAAATTTGGCCTAAAGAATGCTGAAGTGTGACGAGAAACTTCTGTGGCGTATTCAGTGAGCTCAGCCTTGCTGGTTCGCCAGGTGAAGTATGTATATGACTGATGGAATCCAGCCTTACCAAGCGCGTGCATCATCGCTGGATGTGTAAATGCCTCTGCGAGAAATATGACATCAGGATTTTCCTTGTTCATTACTGACATCACATCTTGCCAAAATCCAACTGGCTTCGTATGTGGGTTATCAACTCGAAAGATCAAAACTCCGCGGGCAACCCAAAATCTAATAATCCGTATAACTTCAGCAAGAATTCCATCGTAATCATTATCAAAGTTAATTGGGTAAATATCCTGATACTTCTTAGGTGGATTTTCAGCGTATGCGATGCTTCCATCTGCGCGAGTAGTGAACCACTCTGGGTTGCTCTTTACCCACGGATGATCAGGAGATACCTGCAGAGCTAAATCTAAAGCGACCTCTATCTTGTGGGTTTTGGCCACACTGATGAAGTGATCAAAATCTTGTAGCGTTCCAAGTTCAGGATTAATTGCATCATGGCCACCATCACTGCTGCCGATTGCCCAAGGAACTCCAGGATCAGAATCGATGGGCGTGAGAGTGTTGTTCTTTCCTTTACGAAAAGTCTTTCCGATCGGGTGAATCGGTGGCAGATAGAGGACATCAAATCCCATCGCAGCAATTGCTGGTATCCGCAGCGCTGCAGTTTTTAAGGTACCTGGTGTGACGGCTCCCTTTGCATCTTGTGTAGCACCTTCACTTCGTGGAAAGAATTCATACCAGGCACCGACAAGTGCGCGATCACGATCTGCACGAATAGGAATCCGGTGTGAGGTGGATTGAAGGCGGCGAAGCGGGCTATCTGAGAAATAACGCTTGATCTCGCCACTTGAGGCAACTGAGAAACGATTGGCAGGCGCTAGTTTTGAATCGGCTAGCGCCTTTATCGCAGGTGCCAGAAGTTTCTTCGCCGATGGATCTTCTTCTAGGGCAGATTCAAAGAGAGCTAACCCAGTCAGGCAGCACAACTGCGCATCTATATCTGCCGGAATTTTGATTTCGCACTCATGTATCCACGTTGCAAATGGATCATCAAATGACTCGACGGCATAGTGGAAATCACCACGAGAGGGGATTCGAAGAAGAGCTGTATATCTATGGCTCCCTGGGTAATCCTCGCGCATGCGCGTCCGAGAGATTTCTACACCTTCGTGGTTATAAAGCAGAACATCGGCACCGAGTGCGTCATGTCCCTCACGAAAAACAGTTGCACTGATTTCAATCTCTTCACCAGCGATCGCCTTAACAGGAACAAACTCGCCACCAAAGAAGACCGAAGGAGAGATCTCTGTGATGGGGAGTCGATTAATCACGGGGTATGTAGCTGACTAATCAGCCAGAGCCTTCGGTGTTGCCAGGATCGGCAGCAGAGATGTCATCAAGGCGATACTTTGTAAGCGCCTCTTGCACAACTGACTCTTTTACCTCACCAGATTTTGCTAGCTGAGCAAGAGTGGTAACGACGATTGATTCCGCATCAACTTTAAAGTGACGACGTAGCGCACCTCGTGTATCTGAAAGTCCAAAACCATCGGTTCCAAGTGAGACAAGCTCTTGTTCAACCCAAGGAGCGATCTGATCTTGAACTGAGCGCATGTAATCACTCACAGCGACAACTGGACCCGCTGCGCCCTTAAGGCGATCAGTGATGTAAGCGCTGCGCTTAGAAGAAGGATGCAACATGTTATGTCGATCAACAGTGAGTCCATCGCGACGCAATTCATTCCATGATGTCACCGACCAGACATCGGCGCTGACTCCCCAATCCTTCTGGAGTAATTCCTGTGCCTTGAGCGCCCAGTTAACTGCAACGCCTGATGCCAAGAGCTGAGCATTCTTCTTACGTTGACGCTCACCAGAGCGGAAGAGGTAGATGCCCTTTAAGAGACCTGCAACATCGAGATTTGCTGGCTCTTCAGGGTGTAGGTATGGCTCGTTATATACGGTGATGTAATAGTAAATATTTTCACTTTTTTCTCCATACATGCGGCGAAGACCATCTTTAAAGATATGCCCGACTTCATATGCAAATGCTGGGTCATATGAGACGACTGCAGGGTTAGTCGATGCCAACAGATGTGAATGTCCATCTTCATGCTGCAAGCCTTCACCATTAAGTGTGGTGCGACCTGCCGTTGCTCCCATAACAAATCCGCGTGCCAATTGATCTGCTGCAGCCCAGAACGCATCCCCTGTGCGCTGGAAACCAAACATGGAGTAGAAGATATAAATTGGAATCATCGGTTCATCGTGTGTTGAATACGAAGTTCCTACAGCGGTAAATGAAGCGGTAGATCCAGCCTCATTGATACCTTCGTGCAAGATCACACCAGATGTTGACTCTTTATATGAGAGCATCAATTCACGATCAACGGCGGTGTACTTCTGGCCGTGTGGTGAGTAAATCTTTAGTGTTGGGAAGAGTGAATCCATTCCAAAGGTGCGTGCTTCATCAGGAATAATCGGAACAATTCGAGCACCAATTCCTGGATCTTTAGCAATATCTTTAAGCATACGAACAAATGCCATCGTGGTTGCAATCTCTTGCTGACCTGAGCCGCGCTTAACGCTCTCGTAGACAGAATCTGCCGGCATCGGCAATGGCTTTGAAATAGAACGGCGTCGTGGGATTGATCCACCAAGTGCTGCTCGACGCTCAGCTAAGTACTTAGCCTCTTCTGAATCAGGTGCTGGCTTGTAATAGGCAGGTGTGTATTTATCGAGCTTGTCATCTGAAAGAGGAATACCAAGGCGATCGCGGAATGTGACGATATCTTCCAGTGACATCTTCTTCATCTGGTGCGTTGAGTTGCGTCCTTCGAAGGTAGATCCAAGTGTCCAACCCTTAACTGTCTTTGCAAGAATGACAGTTGGCTTTCCATTAGGTTCCATAGCAGCGGTATATGCAGCAAAGAGCTTGCGATAATCATGGCCACCGCGCTTGAGTCCCCAGATTTGATCATTAGACCAATTTGCAACCATCGCCGCTGTTCGTGGATCGCGACCAAAGAACTGTTCACGCACATAAGCGCCAGATTCAGCCTTAAATGTTTGATAGTCACCATCGAGAGTTGTATTCATCAGATTAACAAGTGCGCCTTCACGATCTTGTGCCAGTAGTGGATCCCATTCGCGACCCCATACAACCTTGATTACATTCCAACCCGCTCCGATAAATGTTGATTCAAGCTCCTGGATGATTTTTCCATTGCCACGAACTGGGCCATCAAGGCGCTGCAAATTACAATTAATAACAAAGGTGAGATTATCTAAATTCTCACGGGAGGCTAGACCGATTGCACCGAGAGTATCGACCTCATCGACTTCACCGTCTCCAAGAAATGCCCATACATGCTGCTGGCTCGTGTCTTTAATTCCACGGTTATGCAGATATCGATTGAAGCGTGCTTGATAAATTGCATTGATTGGTCCAATTCCCATAGAGACTGTAGGGAACTGCCAAAAATCTGGCATTAAACGTGGATGCGGATAAGAAGAGAGTCCACCACCTGGGTGAGAAACTTCTTGACGGAATCCATCGAGTTGGTTCTCTGAAAGTTTTCCTTCTAGAAATGCGCGTGCATACATTCCTGGGCTTGCATGTCCTTGGAAAAAGATTTGATCTCCGCCACCTGGATGATCCATTCCGCGGAAGAAGTGGTTGAAACCAACTTCATACAATGATGCAGAGGAAGCATAAGTTGAAATATGTCCACCCACACCAACTCCAGGGCGTTGTGCGCGGTGCACCAACATCGCAGCATTCCAGCGGATATAGGTACGGATACGGCGCTCAATAGCTTCATCGCCTGGGAAATCAGGTTCATGTTCTGGTGAAATTGTGTTGATGTAATCGGTATTGCGTAGAGAAGAGAGACCGATCTGTTTCTCGTGCGCACGTTGCAAAAGCTTGAGCATCAGATAACGCGCACGCACAGGACCGGCATGTTCTAGGGCTGCATCAAAGGATGCCTGCCATTCAGCGGTCTCGGTGGGATCGATATCTACTAGCTGGTCGACGTTCTGATCTGGCGCATCAAAAATTCCACTCATGGGCCATATTCTCGCGCTAAATCCTCTCTAGGGGAAATCTGCAGGGGCGAACTGGCAAGTAATTCCACTACAAACCCTTGTCAAAGTGGTCACATGTGGGGTGGACTTCTCCTGTGCCAATGCGAATGGGATTTGCAGCCGGAGAGCTCATTCTTGAAGTGGGCTATGGGCCAGATTGTGATGACGTCTTGCGTAGTGAGATTTCAAAGATCACTGGCACCCAACTTATCGATGGTCAAACCACTGAGGTCGTAGATGCCGTCATCTTATGGTGGCGTGAGGGTGATGGCGATCTTGTTGATGAGTTAATGGATGCACTCACCTATCTGACAGAGACGGGTCCTATCTGGGTCTTAACACCAAAACTTGGTCGAGATGGACATGTGGATTCAAGTGAGATTCAAGATGCGGCTCCGATTGCAGGCCTTAGCCAAACATCAACACTTGCACTAGCAAAAGATTGGGCCGGAACACGTCTAGTGGCACGTAAGGCAGGCAAGCGCTAAGTTTCTCGCATGACTTTAACACTTGGAACACCAGCACCAGATTTCACTCTCATGGATCAGCATGGAACTGCTGTCACACTTTCATCATTTAAGGGCGAGAAGAATGTTGTCATTCTTTTCTACCCATTCGCATTTTCGGGAATATGTACTGGTGAACTCTGTTCACTTCGTGATGATCTTGCAGCATTCCAAAACGATGATGTGCAATTACTTGCGATCTCTTGCGATCCTATGTATGCCCAACGCGCATTTGCAGAGCAAGAGGGATACAAGTTCCCAGTCCTTGCAGACTTCTGGCCTCATGGTGGAGCAGCAAAAGCTTATGGAGTTTTCGATGAGGCACGTGGATGCGCTGTACGCGGCACATTTATCGTCGATAAGAACGGCAACCTTGCCTGGCAGATCGTCAATGGACTCGGAGATGCCCGAAACATCGCTGAGTACAAGACTGCGCTCGCAAGCCTTTAATTAAGCCTCGTTTTCGTACTTTCGCATCTGTAAAGTAGTATGCGCATGTACCAAAGCACGGCCCGGGTGGTTAGCTCAGTGGTAGAGCGCCTCGTTTACACCGAGGATGTCGGGGGTTCGAAACCCTCACCGCCCACCAGTTAAAAAATTGATTTACCGGGAAAAGGGTAAACTTTGCTCATGTCTGAGACCGGAACAATTGAGCGCTTGCGGGCTTATCGTAAGACTTATATTGCGATGCTGGTCTCATCCGCTCTTAGCCTTATCGCCTCTCTTGTTTTAGCAATCGACGCGGTTAAATTGGCCGCACAACCAACTGGCCAACTTTCTTGCGATATCAATGCCGTTCTCTCGTGTGGAACCGTTGCGCGAGCGTGGCAATCACAACTTCTAGGATTTCCAAATTCATTTCTTGGGTTAATGACTGAGCCAGTTGTCATCACAGTTGCTGTTGCCGGTCTTGGACTTGTTACATTTCCGCGCTGGTTTATGCGCGCAGCTCATATTGTTTATGGTGCTGGATTAATCTTTGCTCTCTGGTTATTGTCACAATCACTCTTTGTTATCAATTCACTCTGTCCTTGGTGTCTCTTAGTAACCGGATCGACAATTACAGTCTTTTCGACAATTACACGAGTGGTCTTACTAGAAAATGTCTGGAATTTTGCCCCTGAACGCCAAGAGAAAATTGTCTCTTTCTTGGAAAGAGGTTGGGGTCGTGTGTTCTATGCTGGCTCATATGCCACAATCACCATAGTAATTTTCCTAAAGTATGGATACGAGCTTTTCAATTGAACGAACTAATTCGTGAGGGGAAGCCATGAAGGCCACACTGCGCGAACAACACGCGATTCTTAACATCCAGAACTTTGACTTCACGCACTCAACTCTGGCCAATAAAGCGGCCAACCTCCCAGAGATTGCTGCAATCAACTCACTGACCATCAAAGCGAATAATGCTCGCGACCTTCGCATTGCTGCAGAGACAGAACATAACGATGTGAAGCGCGAGCTCTTGCGCGCAGAAGGCGATGTCGAGCAGATCGTTACGCGTATTAATCGCGATGAGACCCGCCTTGCTTCGGGTACACCCTCACCGAAAGAGTTAGAACAACTACAGCATGAGATTGGCACCTTAGGTGTTCGCCGGGCAGAACTCGAAGAGATTGAACTTGAGATCATGATGCGCATTGATGGGATTAAGGCCCGCATCGCTGAACTTTCAGAGCAGGAAAGTGCGCTGGCGGCGGAGATCACTGAACTCGAAATTAAAAAGGCAAATGCCCTAGCGGTAATCAATACAGACCTTGAGTCAATTGCACGTGATCGTGCATCTGAAGTAGGAAATATTGGCGCTGAACTTGTAGCGCTCTACGAGAAAATTCGTGCGTCAAATAATGGGACTGGGGCCGCAGCACTCGTTGGTAATCAATGCAAAGGCTGCCACTTAACTGTAAACAATATTGAACTACAGCGCATCGCATCGCTAGCAGAAGATGAAGTCGTTCGCTGCGAGGAGTGTCGTTGCATATTGGTGCGCGGGCTTTAAGAGATGGCACGTTCATTTAAACTCACCGCAGATGGTGGCTCAAGAGGAAATCCAGGGCCAGCAGGATACGGCGCAGTAGTTACCGAAAATGGAAAGATTGTCGCCGAACTATTTGATGTCATCGGGGTTGCGACAAATAACGTCGCCGAATACAGCGGATTGCTCGCAGGGCTGACTCATATTCACACACTTGATCCGGCAGCAAAGGTAGAAGTTGCGATGGATTCAAAGTTAGTTGTCGAACAGATGTCTGGGCGCTGGCAGGTAAAGCATGCCGATATGCGCGAACTTGCCAAGAAGTGTCGAGATGCACACCCTGGCACTCTCGTAACGTATAAGTGGATTCCACGCGATGAAAATTCACACGCTGATCGTTTAGCTAATAAAGCACTCGACGGTGGACAAGCAAATGAACCAGCGATTGCTATTCAAGAGAATTACCTCACCGATCGCCTGCGCAGTAATGAAGATCCCACCATGATTTATTTCGTACGCCATGGCGAGACTATCTTGACCCCGCTGCGTAAATTCTCAGGTACTGGCCCCCTTAATCCAGAGTTAACCGAAGAAGGGCTAGAGCAAGCGGCAACTGTTGCCAAAGAGATTGCAAAAATTAAGCCAGATGTACTTATCGCCTCACCACTTCAGCGCACGCGCCAGACGGCAGAGGCGATAGCTAAAGAAACTGGGCTACCAATTGTCTTTGATGAGATTTGGTATGAACTCTCATTCGGTAACTGGGATGGACTTACCAATGATGAAGTTCGCGAAAAATATCCAGAGGATTACCAGGGATGGCTTAACTCATCTGCTTTCAAGCCCGGCGGGGGAGAGTCCTACGATCAGGCTCGAATTCGCGTCGAAGGTGCAATGGAAAAGTTGTTAGCTGAATATCCTGGGCAGAAAGTCTGCGTTGTCACACATAACGGTGTCATCAAGAGCGCTGTGAGCGTCGCACTTCATGCACCTCACGATGCAGTTTTTCATATGGATGCAACACCATGCTCGATCACATCGATATCAATGTGGCCTTCTGATGGTTTACGTGCCCTCCGCAGTTTTTCCGAGCGCGGACACTTTCGCTAAATTCCTGAGGCGTGGCCTTCACAGCGAGGATCTGATCCAAAAGCGTAGGTGCCATTTGCAAGAACTTCCATTAGTTGAACTGAGGATCCATGTCCCCATGCTGCAAGGGGTGCGACTTCATGTCCCTTGCCCTTAAGTTCTTCAATAACATCAGCGGGCACTCGATCTTCAATCTGTAAAACGCCCAGCCCTGACTCTTCTTCTGAACTCTGTCCAGGTGCATTTAGATGCTGCCAACGAGGTGCCTCTACCGCTTGCTGAACATTTAACTTCAAGTCGATGACATTTGTCAGCAATTGCAGATTGGTCTGCACCTGAATATTGGCACCGGGTGTTCCGCCTACGAGATATAAAGATCCATCTTCTCGCACAGCGGTAAATGCATTGAGAGTATGTGCTGGACGCTTACCTGGGGCGATGATATTTGACGATGCTGGATTAAGTGAAAAACCAGTGAGGCGATTATTCAAAAGGATTCCAGTTTCAGGAATAACCCACGAGCTACCAAAACCATGGAATACCGATTGAATCCACGAAACAGCGTTGCCTTGTGAATCTGAAACTAGAAAGTAAGTTGTATCGCTACCTTCACTTACCGGGTCAATATCAACTCTAGCGCGTTCCATCGAAATCGCCTCAACTCGACGATCAATGTGGCTCTTGGACAATATCTTTTCAGTATTAACAGTAATAAATTCAGGATCACCCAGAATCGCATTGCGATCTGCAAAGGCCACTTTCTTTGATTCAACACCGATATGGATTCGATCTGTTTCAGAGAGTCCAGCGATATCAAATCTCTCATTGATCAAGAGCTCTTCCATCAAGATCATTCCCTGAGTCGGAGGAGGTTGCCCATAGATAGTGATGTCGCGATATTTCACCGACAGTGGATCAAGCACACGAGTGGTGTGTGCCTTGAGGTCGTCATGGTTAAACCACCCCTTCGAACCCTTCACCAGTTGATCAGCAATACGACCTTCATAGAATGCCGCGCGACCTCCTGCTGCAATTTCTTTGAGTGAGCGCGCAAGATCTTTTTGCACAACTAGATCGCCGATCTTCACAGCGACATCAATTCCCATATCTGCAAACATCTGAGTATCAGGAGCTATTGCAAGATGCCCTTCGATTCGACGAACAAATCCCGCATTCGCTGGAAATCCGTTTTCTGCGTAATCAATTGCCTGCGCTAACAACTGCGAGAAAGGCAACGTCCCGTAACGTGCATGCGCCTCAAACCATGTTGAAACTAAACCTGGGACAGTTCCAGACTTATATCCGTGAAGCGGAATTCCATCGGCGTAGTTTTCAGGAGTTGCAGCATGTGAACCCTCGCCGCTGCCATTAAATGCCAGATTACTTTTGCTCTTTGCGTGATGAGTGACAAGAAAGGCATCCCCGCCAAGGTGTGATGCTCCCGGCTCCACAACACATATGACCGCACTCAGAGCGATCGCGGCATCGATAAATGAGCCGCCCTGTTTCAAAATCGAGATTGCCGCACTCACAGCCAAAGGCTGGCTTGCCGCGGCCCCACCCTTGCGAGAATAAACAACACTTCTTCCTGTCTGCATCCGTGAACTCTGGCTTATTCAGGCGCTGATTACAAGAACGTAATCGGTCCACTATGTTGGGGATGGAATGAAGTTGATAGTGTCTACCCATGACATCTTCACCGCGCATATTGCATGCCGCAACGGGTTCGAACTTAACGGCTAAGGGTTGGGCTCAAGAAGCAGCAATTCGCATGTTGCACAACAACTTGGATCCTGCTGTTGCTGAGCATCCAGAGAATCTAGTTGTCTATGGTGGCACGGGTAAGGCTGCGCGCAACTGGCCATCATTTGATGCAATTGTTAAGAGTCTGACGAACTTAAATGATGATGAAACTCTACTGGTGCAATCAGGAAAGCCTGTGGGAGTTTTTCAAACCCATGAATGGGCTCCTCGTGTATTAATCGCAAATTCTAATCTTGTTGGCGATTGGGCTAACTGGCCAGAGTTTCGCAGGTTGGAACAACTTGGATTAACGATGTATGGGCAGATGACTGCTGGTTCTTGGATTTACATAGGTACCCAAGGGATTTTGCAAGGAACCTACGAGACTTTTGCTGCAGTTGCGCAAAAGCGCTTTAACGGAACTCTCCAAGGAACCTTGACTCTCACTGGTGGTTGCGGCGGAATGGGTGGAGCACAGCCACTTGCAGTGACCATGAACGGTGGAGTCTGTTTGGTTATCGATATTGATAAGTCCAGATTAGACAAGCGAATCAAAACTCGATATCTCGATGAGATCGCAGATAATGTCGATGATGCAGTTGAGCGAGTTCTTAAGGCTAAAGCGGCCAAAGTTCCACTTTCAGTTGGTCTAGAGGGAAATGCTGCAGAGCTCTTTCCACTTCTTCTTTCAATGGATGTTCCTATCGATATTGTCACTGATCAAACTTCAGCCCATGATCCTTTCTCATATGTTCCAGTTGGAGTAAGTGTTCATGATGCCGCTCAGATGGCGAGAGATAATCCGGCAGATTTCACCAAGCGCTCTCAAGCATCGATGGCTACACATGTTGAAGCGATGGTGGGCTTTATGGATAAAGGTGCTGAAGTTTTTGATTACGGTAATTCAATCCGTGATGAAGCGCGTCAGGGTGGCTTTGCGCGAGCCTTTGCCTTCCCAGGCTTTGTTCCAGCCTATATACGTCCGCTCTTCTGCGAAGGAAAAGGGCCATTTCGTTGGGTAGCACTCTCAGGTGATCCCAAAGATATCTATCGCACGGATAAAGCGGTTCTTGATTTGTTCCCAGAAAATGAAGGATTACATCGTTGGATCACCATGGCTCAAGAGAAGGTTGCCTTCCAAGGACTTCCTGCACGCATCTGCTGGTTAGGTTATGGGGAACGCGATAAGGCCGGTCTTGCATTTAATGATTTAGTTGCACGCGGTGAAGTATCTGCTCCCATTGTTATTGGACGAGATCACTTAGATTGCGGTTCTGTTGCATCTCCCTATCGTGAAACTGAAGCAATGCTCGATGGTTCTGACGCTATTGCGGACTGGCCGTTGCTCAACGCCATGGTCAATATCTCATCTGGTGCATCATGGGTTTCACTTCACCATGGTGGTGGAGTTGGCATGGGACGCTCAATACACGCAGGGCAAGTTTCAGTTGCAGATGGCACAAAGCTTGCCGCACAAAAACTTGAGCGAGTATTAACAAATGATCCAGGTATGGGTGTTATTCGACATGCTGATGCTGGATATGACTTAGCGGTGGATACAGCCAAGCATCGTCACGTACACGTACCAATGTTGGATATTGAATGACAAGTACGCTTGTTCACAATATTGGGCAGTTGGTCACTAATGATCCAGCACACGATGGAACTAAGCTAGGGGTCATTGAAAACGCTGCACTCTTGATTGAAGATGGTGTTGTTGCTTGGGCTGGCGCAGATGCAGATGCACCAACTCATCACATCAAGCGTAAATTCGATGCAAAGGGCCGCGCGGTTATTCCAGGTTTTGTAGATAGTCATACTCACATGATCTTCGCAGGAGATCGCAGCAAAGAGTTCCGCGCACGCATGCTGGGGGAGTCTTATACCGCTGGCGGCATCGCTCACACTGTTGAAAAGACGAGAGGCGCTAGTGATGATCTACTTCGTCGAAATGCACTCGGTCTTGTCAATGAGGCATATTCAAGCGGCACAACAACTATTGAAATTAAGTCTGGATACGGATTAACCGTCAATGATGAGCGTAGATCACTTGAAATAGCACAAGGTCTTACCGATGAAACTACATTTCTAGGCGCACATGTTGTCCCAGTCGAGTACAAGAAAAATCCAAAAGATTATGTTGATCTCGTAACAGGACCAATGCTCGATGCAGTGCTCCCTTTTTCAAAATGGATTGATGTTTTCTGTGACAAAGGAGCTTTTTCGCCCGATGATGCCCGCACAATTCTCAAAGCTGGAATGGCTAAAGGTCTACTACCCCGAATTCATGCCAATCAATTACAAGAAGGCCAAGGTGTTCGCATAGGAGTTGAACTCGATGCTGCTTCAGTTGATCATGTCTCACATCTGAGTGAGAAAGATATAGAAGCGCTTTCGAAGTCAAAAACTGTTGCAACGTTACTGCCAGGTGCTGAATTTTCAACTCGCTCTGCGTATCCTGATGTTCGCCCGCTGCTAGAGGCCAGCATCACTGTTGCACTTGCCTCTGATTGCAATCCAGGATCTTCTTACACAACAAGTATGGCGTTCATCATGGCTATTGCAGTGCGTGAAATGCATTTCTCCCCTGAGCAGGCGCTGTGGTCAGCAACAATGGGTGGGGCCAAAGCCTTACGCCGTGATGATATTGGGCATCTTTTTGAAGGTGCTCGAGCCAACTTTTCAATTCTGAGCGCAGAGTCATACATTCACTTGGCATATCGTCCAGGTGTTCAATTAATAGAACAGGTATGGCGAGATGGCCTTCAAATCAAATAAGACCGTAACTCTCTCAACCTCTGGCACAACATTTGCCGATGTTATTGATGTTGCCCGCCATGGAGCTCTCGTTGAATTATCAAGTGCAGCAGTCGAAGCCATGAATGCATCCAGAAAATACATTGAAGGTTATGCAGCAGGTGGTATGCCTGTGTATGGCGTCTCTACCGGCTTTGGAGCACTCGCTAATCGCCACATTGATGTTAAGGACCGCTCGGAACTGCAGAAATCTCTCATTCGCTCACATGCAGCAGGAGTTGGTCCTGCAATTGAGCGCGAAGTTGTGCGTGCACTGATGTTTTTGCGGTTACGCACGATGGCATCAGGTCGCACAGGTGTGCGGGTAGCTCTAGCGCAGTCATATGTTGATTTCTTAAATAAGGGCATCACACCAGTGGTTCCAGAGTTTGGATCATTGGGGTGTAGCGGAGATTTAGCACCGCTTTCACATTGCGCACTTGCGTTAATGGGTGAGGGGCGAGTGCATGATGCCAATGGTATTGAAATGGAAACCATGCAGGCACTCAACGCTGCTGGCATTAAACCAATCGAACTCGAGGCCAAAGAGGGTCTTGCACTAATCAATGGCACCGACGGAATGCTGGGCATGTTAATCATGGCTTGCGCTGATTTAGAACAGCTCTGCATCGTTGCCGATATAACTACTGCCATGAGTATTGAAGGCCTGCTCGGTACTGATCGTGTCTTTGCTCCGGATCTACATGCTCCACTTCGCCCACAAGTTGGCCAAGCAATTAGTGCTGCAAATATCTTTGCATTATTGAAGGATTCAGGAATTGTGGCATCACATCGCGAGAACGACTCACGCGTCCAAGATGCGTATTCATTGCGCTGTGCTCCTCAAGTTGCAGGTGCGGTGCGAGACACAATTGCCTATGCATCAACCATTGCACAGAGAGAACTGGCATCATCAATTGATAACCCAGTTGTCCTGCCTGATGGTCGCGTTGAATCTAATGGAAACTTCCATGGAGCACCCGTTGGCTATGTTCTCGACTTTTTAGCAATTGCAGCAACTGATTTAGGTTCCATTTCAGAGCGCCGCACAGATAGAGCCCTTGATCAATACCGCTCGGCTGGTCTGCCACCATTCTTAGCCCATGATCCAGGTGTCGACTCAGGACTGATGATCGCCCAATACACGCAAGCTGGCTTAGTCAGTGAAAACAAACGTCTCTCCACCCCAGCAAGTGTTGACTCCATTCCCTCTTCTGCCATGCAAGAAGATCACGTTTCTATGGGTTGGTCTGCTGCGCGAAAGCTCCGCAAGGTAGTTGATAACTTGGCACGCATCCTTGCCATTGAACTGGTAACAGCTGCCAGAGCAATTGAATTTCGCACTGGGTTAACTCCAGCGCCTGCAACATCGCGCGTAGTTAAAGAGCTACGCACAGTTGTTGGAGGAATAGGGCCTGATCGATTCCTATCACCTGAATTAGAGGCTGCAACTGCGCTAGTTAATTCAGGAGCAGTTGTTGCTGCAGCTAAAGAAGTTGTTAAGCAACTTATCTAGACGCTAAACCGGCAGCTGCTTCAAGAACAAGTAGCGCTGCCAGGCGCACCGTACGCTGATCATCGGCGTCAATGGATGCATCAATTTCTGTAATATCAATTGCACGCACACGCTTATCTGCAGCTAAAAAGAATGCTGCTTGGCGAAGTTCATCGGCAGAAATTCCACCTGGCATCGCCGCGGGACAGGCTGGAGCAACGCTTCTGTCACACACGTCGACATCTAGATCGACATAGATTTCGCGTCCACCGGAACCTGCAATCTCTAAGGCTTCTTTAACAACATCTGAGATTGTGCGCGTGCGAAGATCGCACCGGGGAATTACTGTGATCCCATTCTCTTTAGCGCGTGCACTGTATTGGGCGCTATTAGCAAAATCTGCAATGCCAATCTGCACGATGTTCTTACCTGGTAACCCCGCCTGAATCAACTCCCACACTGGCGAACCGTTGCTATGGCCATCGCGAAGATCGTGGTGTGCATCAAAAGTAATGAGGCCAACATTAGATAAATCCGACCACAAACCCGATACAACGCTGTAAGTAATGGAGTTATCTCCACCAAGGGCTACTAGGAGTTTGTGCTTATGTAGCAACCCATTTACTGCCGTGCGCACGCGAGCTATACCTTCCACACCATCAGGTGAATCGATGTTTCCCAAATCTGTAAATGAACCATTTACAAGATCAATGTTGTCGGAGGTGGAATAAGTTGAATACCTAGCTAATGAGTTGCGAATAGCATCTGGTGTTTGATCTGCCTTAGTTGGTGAGATTGATCCTTGATGGGCTGGAACACCAATTAAGGCGAAATCTGCCGAAGGCTGTGACGATGAAAAGAGAGTCTGTGCACGCTTCCACTTTGGGTCATCAGGCAAAGTAGGGCTTGTCATTGTCCAATCCTAGGGCCATATTGTTGGACTACAATTGGGCAAGAAGAGTCGCCCGGATCACCGCGTTACCGCTGGATTAATTTCTAGCCGGTACCGAGGAAAGTCCGGACTCCAAAGAGCGAAGTGGTGGGTAACGCCCACCCGGAGCAATCCGCGGGAATAGTGCCACAGAAAATTACCGCCAATGTAAATTGGTAAGGGTGAAAAGGTGCGTGTAAGAGACCACCGCATCTGCAGTGATGTAGATGGCTAGGTAAACCCCACTTGGAGCAAGACCAGATAGATAGCGTTAAGTGCTGCTCGCACGAGCTATCGGGTAGGTTGCTTGAATCTGTTAGCAATGACAGATCTAGATGGATGGTGATCGGTTCGCAAGAACTACAGGATCCGGCTTATAGGGCGACTCTTCTTTAAATTGAACGAGGCGGGAGAAATTCCCGCTTCGTTTCATTATTTCTTTTGGAATCATTTCTGACAAAACTGATATCAATTTAGCCAATTAAAACGGGCAAATTAATCGGGCAACGGGCAGAAAAGCGGGCAGAAAAAGAAATTAAGAATAAATTTAGGAGTTGGCTAAGTCGACCAACTGTTGAGCCAATTGCCGAGCAACACGCACACCCTTGCGGTTAGGGTCCAACTTGCAACTTGTGAAGGCCCCGTCGTACACCAGCATTAATTGTTGGACAATCTCCTTGGTAGCAAATTCGGAAAAATAGTTCAACACAACTTCACGATACTTTCGAACTTCCTCCTGAACCAACGTACTTTCGGGCAACTCGGTTAGGGCGTTGGTAAACGGACACCCGAAAAACTCTCCTTGGACCACAGTGGTCTCTAGTAAATCAAACGGTATCGT